>Ga0265303_10000024_pt1 | contig 57358 bp, 50 predicted proteins | sample Helome_2_FD_192494 | JGI IMG/M metagenome (GOLD analysis project Ga0265303, IMG submission 192494) | Marine sediment microbial communities from subtidal zone of North Sea - Hel_20160317 (Illumina Assembly) | ecosystem: Environmental > Aquatic > Marine > Subtidal zone > Sediment ... | reverse complement strand
CGCGTTCGCTACGAGTTCGCCCCGGCCGTCGAAGAGCGCGCAGGAAAAATCACGCCGTTCCTTGATGTTCACCGAGTGCGCCGTGTTTTCCAGCACCGCGCCCATCTGCTCGGCGATGTTCATGCAATGATTGTTGAACAGTTCCAGCAGCACGGGGTTCGCGCGCGTGTCCTGCTCGCGGCGGACCGTTGCCGTCGGGTCGCTGTCGAGTATCAGCAAGCCGTCGCCATCGGCGGTCACTGTCCAGCCTGGCATCACGACGGTGGTGGCATGGTCTTCCGCAACGATCGCGGGCCCCGCTACGGTCTCACCCGGGCCCAGGGAGCAGCGGTCGCGAACGGCTGCCGTATGCCACGCACCGGAACAATACATTGGCGTGGTCGCGGGCCCCGGCGCCGCTTCGCTGTCCGCCACCGCGAGGCTCACGGGCACAGATCGTCCGCCGGCGGCGGCAGTTACCCGCAGAGATTCCACCAGCGGCGCATGGTGGTCGCTGGCGAACCCGAACCGCTGTCGATGGGCGCGGCCAAAGGCCGAGCGGGCCGCTGCGATGTCGGTCTGCCACGGCACTGGCAGGGTCGTGTCAGAACCGGGCACGCGCAGCGAAAGGGTTGCCGTGAGCCGTATTTCTGCATCGGCGACACCTTGCTGCACGAGGTCCGCACTGCACTCAGCGCCTAGTTCACCCACGAGTTTGTCCAGGCGCATCCGGGCGTCTGTCGTCAGCAGCTTGCCGACCGTCCGCTGGCGGTAGGCGCGCAGCGGCGCAGCACCCATGCCATAGGCAGACAGCACGCCTGCCAACGGATGCACCAGGATACGCTTGATGCCGAGGGCGTCGGCGACTTCACAGGCATGTTGTCCGCCCGCCCCGCCGAAGCAGCACAGTGTGAAGTCCGCAGGATCATGACCGCGCTGTGTGGACACGGTCTTGATCGCATTGGCCATATTGTCTACGGCAATGTTCAGAAAGCCTTCGGCTACCGCTTCGTCGCTCATCTCTGCGCCGGTGGTTTCGTGCACCTGCGTATTGACGGCCCGGATGCCGGCCAACGCGGCGTCACGCTGAAGTGGCTGGTCGGCACCTGGCCCGAAGACGTGCGGAAAACGTTCGGGCAGCAGGCGCCCGAGCACCAGGTTCGCGTCGGTCACCGCCAGCGGTCCGCCAAGACCGTAGCTGGCCGGTCCGGGGTTGGCCCCGGCGGAGGCCGGCCCGGCCTGAAAGCGACCCTGCGCGTAACGCAGCACGGAGCCGCCGCCTGCCGCCACGGTATGTATGCGGATCATCGGCGCGCGCAATCGCACGCCGGCGACCAGGTTGTCATTGACCAGCTCGTAGCCGCCGTCGTACAGCGACACGTCTGTTGACGTGCCGCCCATGTCGAAGCCGATCAGCCGGTTGCCGCCTGCCGTGCGGCAGGCGGCTACCATGCCCACCACTCCGCCGGCCGGGCCGGACAGCACGCTGTCCTTGCCGCGAAATAACGCACCGTCGGCCAGTCCGCCGTTGCTCTGCATGAACAGCACCTGCCGGGGACTTATGCCGGCGGCGCCCAGGGCCTGGCGAAAGCCGTCGAGATAGCCACGCAGCAGCGGCGACAAATACGCGTCTGCCACCGTCGTGTCCCCACGACTGACCAGCTTTGGCAGTGGGCTGGTCTCGTGTGACAGGGAGACCTGCCGGAAACCCAAAGCCTTTGCCAGCGCACCGGCGCGGCGCTCGTGCGCGGGAAACCGGTGACCGTGCAGGAAGCAGATCGCCACACTGTCGAGCCCCTGCTCGCGCAGTGTCGCCAGTTCCTGGCGCAATTTTTCTGCAGCGAATTCCGTCAGCACTTCGCCAGCAGCGTTTATCCGCTCTTCGGCTTCCAGGACGTGGGTATGTAGCGGCTCGGGCTTGCGAATCTGCAGCGCAAACAGTTCGGGCCGTTCCTGGTAGCCAATGCGCAGCGCGTCGCCGAAGCCCGCGGTGACCACAAAGGCGGTGGGCGCGCCGCTGCGTTCGAGCAATGCGTTGGTTGCCACCGTGGTGCCCATCTTCACAGCTAGCACCCGCGCCCTGGGATCGTGCTTGGCGAGCACTGCACGAATGCCGGCTACAGCGGCGTCCGCATAGTGCGCCGGGCTGTCAGACAAGAGCTTGTGCGTGTGCAGGCGACCGTCGGGCGCCTGGCCGATGATGTCTGTAAACGTACCGCCGCGGTCGATCCAGAACTGCCAACCCGTTGCGGCCATCGTGGCTAATGTAGCATGGGCGCCGAACACATCTGCCGGGCGGACCCATGCAGTTCAGGCATGTTTGCTTTTCCCACGGTCAGGAAAGCGGCCCATGGGGCACAAAGATTCGCGCGCTGGCGAACGTCGCCCGCGGCGCCGGCTGGACGGTGGAGTCGCTGGATTATCAGGGTGTCACTGAGCCGCGCGCGCGGGTGACGCAACTGGGGGATTACTGCCGCGGCCTGGACGGGCCACCGCTGCTGGTCGGTAGCAGCATGGGTGGCTTCGTGGCTTTGTGCGCGGCCGCCGCAATGCCCGTCTGTGGCCTGTTCTTATTGGCGCCCGCGCTGTATCTGCCGGGGTACGAAGAGCATCTGCCGGCAGACCTGCCGGGCTGCCCGACCCGCATCGTTCATGGTTGGGGCGATGCCGTGGTGCCGTGGGAAGGCAGCGTCCGCTATGGCGTCGCCACGGGGGCCCAGCTGTTACTGGTGAACGGGGATCACCGGCTCACCGCGCAGCTCGGCATCATCGGCCCGCACTTCGCAGATTTCCTGCGTGAACTGCAGACCCCCGGCGCTAACTAGCGGTTATTCAGGCCGGAGCCGTTGCGCGGGCCCACAGTCCCGCCAGCGCCGGCTCGCTGGCGGTCACCAGGAAGGTAGGCACGCGGCTCAGGTAGCCGCCGTAACGTCCCTTGTCTTCGAAACGCTGGCGGAAGCCCGACGCGGCAAAGCGTTCCTGGTGGCGAGGCAAGATCCCGCCGGCCACATAAATGCCGCCCAGCGCGCCGACGGTCAACGCGAGGTTGGCCGCGACGGTGCCGAGCAGTTTGCAGCAGGTGTTGAAGCTGTCCAGGGCCGCTGAATCACCGGCCTCCATGCGCCGGCCAATTTCCTCCGGTGCCACGTCGGCTTCCCCGTGCAGGATGTCGTGCACCAGGGTGAGGCCCGGGCCGGATATCAGCCGTTCGGCAGAGCAGTGCCCGTAGCGTTCTCGCGCGGACTGGATCAGGCCGGCTTCGCGGGCGTCGCCCGCTGCCATGGTGACATGGCCGCCCTCGCCGGGCAGGGCCAGCCAGGCTTTGCCCCGCGGCAGCAGGGTTGCCACCCCGAGGCCGGTACCGGGGCCGAGCACGCCCTTTGGCGCCCCGTCGTCTATCTGCCCGGCGCCGATCTGTGCCAGCTCGCGCGGTGATAGCGCGGGCAATGCGTAGGCCTGCGCCTCGAAGTCGTTGAGTACCTGCAGGCTATCCAGCTGCAGCTCGTCCCGCAGGGTGTCGATGCGAAAGGCCCAGCCGAGATTCGTCATCTGCACGTGTTCGCTGTAAACCGGCGCGGCGACGGCGAGAGTGGCGGACGAGGGACGCACGGCGGCCGGCAAACCGGCGAGATAGGCAGCCAGCAGGGCCCTGATGCCCGGGTATTCCGCATTGCGATAACGCGCCACCCGTTCCGGACCGTTGACCCCGGTCAGCGCGCAGCGCGTGTTGGTGCCACCGATGTCGGCGATCAGGGTGTTCACTCAGCTGCGCGGCGCTGCTGGCCCGCCGTCAACAGAGCATCCACAAAGCGGGTCCGCCATGCCGTGATGTCGTTGCGCCGCAGGACATCCAGCATGCTCTTGTGCCGTTCCCGGCGCTCTTCCAGCGGCATATGCAGTGCCCGGTGCATGGCTTCGGCAACGCCGTCGATGTCGTAGGGGTTCACCAGTACCGCGTCCGTGAGCTCGTGAGCCGCACCGGCCAGGCGCGACAGCACCAGCATGCCAGGGTCTTCGGGATCCTGAGCGGCGACGAATTCCTTCGCCACCAGGTTCATGCCGTCGCGCAATGGCGTGACCAGGCCCACGTTAGTTTCACGAAAAAAAGCCATCAGCGTCGCGCGGTCGAAGGCGCGGTTCAGGTAGCGGATCGGGACCCAGTCGATATCGGCGAAGCGGCCGTTGATCATGCCGGCCGATTGTTCGAGCGCCTCGCGGATATCATCGTAGGCGCGCACACCTGAGCGCGAAGTCGGTGCAATCTGGATGTACGACACCTGGTTCCGGATCGCCGGATAATCTTCCAGCAGCCGTGCGAAGGCACGAAAGCGCTCCTCCAGGCCCTTGCTGTAGTCCAGGCGATCGACGCCAATCAGCAGTTGCCGGCCGTGCAGGTGGTGCACCATGCGTTGCACGTTGTCCTGCTCGCCAGTCTGCATCGCCAGCTGGTGGCAACCTTCGACATCGATGCCAATTGGAAAAATGTCGGCGTTGATCGGCGGCGCCCGACCCGAGGCCCGGCGATCGGCGCCGGAATCCAGACTCAGGCTTTCCAGTGCGTCGTTAAAACAGCGGAGATCTCGCAGCGTGTGAAACCCCACCACGTCGTAAGCGCACATCGCCCGGAGCAATTGTTCGTAGACCGGCAGCACCCGCAGCGCTTCGACGGCCGGAAAAGGCGTGTGCAGGAAAAAACCGATGGGGTTCCTGACGCCGGCGCGGCGTAGTTCCGATGCCAGCGGAATCAGGTGGTAGTCGTGGACCCAGATCAGATCATCGGGCTTCAGCAGCGGGATGAGCTTGCGGGCGAACAGGGAATTCACCCGTCGGTACTCGTCGAATTCCCGCCGTTCGTAGCGGAAAAAGCCCAGCAGGTAATGAAAAACCGGCCACAGTGAGGTGTTCGAGAAGCCGTTGTAGTAGAGCTCGTAGGCCCGCTCGCTGAGCTCGATCGTGGCGTAGGTGATGTTGCCGTCATGCTCGAGCTTCGGCCCCGCCGGGTCACCGCTCACCACCCTGCCGTTCCAGCCGAACCACACTCCGCCGTGCTCGCGCAACGCCGCCAGCACGCCCACGGCCAGTCCTCCGGCCGGCGTATCGCCGCGCGGCCTCGCGACGCGGTTCGAGACATTGACCAGCCTGGTCACAGTTCGTCTTCCCAGTTGCGGCTCAGGCGCTGCGCCGCGTTGATGATGCCAACCATGCTGTAGGTCTGCGGGAAGTTGCCCCACAGTTCACCGGTTTGCGTATCGAGGTCTTCGGACAACAGACCCATGCTGTTGCGATGGGTCAGCATATTTTCGAACAGTTCGCGCGCTTCGTCGTCCCGCCCCACCGCGGCCAGGGCATCGATATACCAGAAGGTGCAGATATTGAAAGCGTTTTCCGGGTGGCCAAAATCGTCCGCTGCGTGATAACGCATCATGTGGTCGCCCCGCAGCAGCTCGGACTCGATGGCGTTCAGCGTGCCGAGAAAGCGTGGATCCGAGCCGGATATGAATCCCAGGCTGGGCATCAACAGCAGGCTCGCATCCAATTCGGGGCGGCCGGCCGTGTCCGTGAAAGTCTGGCGCTCTTCATCCCATGCGTTAGCGAAAATTGCCGCACGAATCTCGTCGGCCTTGCCTCGCCAGTGGCGACTGCGCTCGCGTAGCTTCAGCTGCGCGGCAATTCGCGCCAGGCGGTCACACGCCGCCCAGCACATGATGCTGGAAAAGGTATGGACTCGCTGTCGCCCGCGGTACTCCCAGATACCTGCGTCTGGCTGGTTGTATAGCTCTGCAGCCTTCTCCCCGAGCAGTTCCATCCTCTGCAGGCTGGCCTCGTTGCCCGGCCGCGTAAGCCGCCGATCGAAGAAGTACTGCGTTGCAGATAGTACGACCGCGCCGTACACGTCGTTTTGCACCTGCTCGTAGGCCTGGTTGCCTACCCGCACTGGCCCCATTCCGCGGTAGCCCGCCAGGCTGTCTACAGTGCGTTCCGTCAGGTCCGCCTGCCCGGTGATGCTGTATACCGGCTGCAGCTGGCCGCCATTTTCGAAGGACACATTAAGGATGTATTCGAGGTAGGCCTCCATGGTAAGCGTGGCGCCGAGGCTGTTCAGCGCCTTGACCACGAAGTAACTGTCGCGAAGCCAGCAAAAGCGGTAATCCCAGTTGCGTCCGCTGTCAGCAGCTTCCGGCAGCGAGGTGGTCAAGGCCGCCATGACGGCGCCGGTATCTTCGAAGGTGCAGAGCTTCAGAGTGATCGCGGCACGAATGACCGCTTCCTGCCAGTCAAAAGGGATCGCGAGTCCGCGTACCCAGGCTTCCCAGTAAGCCTTGGTCTGCCCGAAGTGGTCGCGGGCAAGCTCGTCGGTAGCTTGCGGGATGCTTTCGTCGCTGGCCAGCACCAGGTGGTGAGGGCGCGTGAGCACGAAGGGATGCTCTTCCATGATGGCGGTCAGCGGCACATCCGTGGTCAGCCGAATCTGCATGCCGGGCAACACATATCGAATGTGATTGCTGCCGTGGGTGACCTCGGCTTCCCTGGCACCGTACTCGCCAGCGGGACGCACGCGCACCCGAATTCGCGGCCAGCCCTGCACCGGGTTGACGGTCCGTATCAGCATGACCGGATGGTAGAAGCGGCCATAGAGCTCGAAACGGGGCGCGAAATCGGTAATGCGTAACGCATTGCCATTGGTGTCGTGCAGCGTCGTCTGCACGATGGGCGTATTGCGGATGTATTCCTGCTCGGCGTGCGAAAAATCGAGCAGTTCGATTTCATAAACGCCCAGATCCGAACTGGCGCGCGGCTCCAGCAGGCTGCAGAACGCCGGATTCGCATCCGGCCGCGGCAGGCAGCACCAGACGAAGCGCGCGCGGCGATCGAGCAGCGCACTGACCTGGCAGTTGCCGATGGCAGCCAGTTCCAGGTTATTCATGCGCACCGCCTGTGCAGATTGGAATTCAGTTCCTGTAGCCAGCGGCCGACCGCCGGTACGTCGGGCAGTCCCATCCGTGCGGCAGTGCTGTGCGCATCGTCACCCACATAGATCGTCCAGCCGCCTATCGCATTGACGGTTTGGAAAGCGTCTTCGTCAGTGACATCGTCACCCACGAATACCGCCAGGCGGCCTGCGAAGGGTGGGCCGCTCATGAAGCGCTCTATGGCGCTACCTTTGTGAATGCCGTCCGGGCGCAGCTCCCAGACCATCTTGCCCGCCTGCAGCATGTAGCTGGGCGCATCCCGGTCGCGCAAGTCTCTGAGCCGGGCTGCCACCACGGCGCCAAGGTCCGGTGCCTGGCGGAAATGCACCGCAGCGCATTGTCCCTTGTGTTCCAGCAGCAGCCCCGGGTGTTCCGCCACCAGGGCCTCGAGGGCCTGCCAGACCGGCTCCGGCAACCTTGCCTTGCTGGCCGACCGACTGTGGCCCCCCTGCAATTGGTACTCGAGGCCGTGACTGCCGGCTGCGGCTAGCCTGAGCGGTGCGAGGTGTTCCAGCAGGTCGGCCAGACGGCGGCCGCTGACCACGGCCACTGCACCGTCCAGCGCCTCATGCAATGACTCCAGCAGGGTTCGCAGCGTATCGCTGACGACAACCTCACCGGGACGGGGCGCGATGTCGACGAGTGTTCCATCAAAGTCCAGGAACAGGGCAATGGCGCGGTCGGGTGCGGGCGGCGGACGGGGAAGCATTGACCGAAGATACCCGGTATGCGGGCGAATGCAACGCAAAAAAAAGCCGCCCTGGGCGAGGGCGGCGGGATGGGCGCGGATTGTTCGCTCTTGTTGTTGTTATGCCTGCATGTTGTTGTCGTTATAAGGCTTGAGCGATTTGGGCTTTTGTGTCGTCTGATTAAGAGACAGACTGTTTGGGTGTCATCGTCTAAGTTGCAGCAATCGTGCCAGCGGCGCGCCACAACCGTGCCGGTTTGACAAAATGTCGCAAAGCATTGCGCAACTGTGAGTCGCGTCACGAGAAAAGACCCCTGTCGCAACGGGTGGGTGGCTTGGTGGCGCAGGGGCCCGGCGCGCCTGATGGTCGGTTTGTCAAAGAAAACGACAGGGTGGAGGCTAGCCCTGCGTGCGGTGCGTCACACAATCCGGGTGCATCGGCTGCAATTCAATGAGTTGCGGAAAGTGTACCGCTGTAAGAAGAACCGACATGGGTGGCGCGCGGCACTAAAAGGACTCGCGGACGCTGGCATGCGCCCGTGGCGCGGGGCCGCAGCCCCGGGGCAACCGCCTTCCTGCCAGCCCGTATCAGGCGTTCAGGTCGGGGATCATCTGGCTCTCCAGCCGCGTGATCAGATCACGCAGCAGCAGCTTCTGCTTTTTCAGTCGGCGGACCCGAAGCTGGTCTGCCGCCGGACTCCTGGAAAGCTCGATGATCGCCACGTCAAGGTCCCGATGCTGGACGCGAAGGTCCTTCAGGCGGGCGCGGCCGCTGAATATGTTGTTTTCGACGTTGTCGGTCATTTCGACGCCTGACTCGACGAGCTGATAGCTTAACACGCGTTCGGGATCAGGCTCCGGCCGCGTAGCTCAGCCAGTCTCGTCGCGTGTCCGCATAGACGAGAAAATAGGGATTCAGGATGTCCGGGCCGGTGTTGTAGCGGATCGGCTGGCCCTCCAGGTCTACGACCCGGCCACCAGCGCATTCCACCACGGCCTGGGCCGCCGCCGTGTCCCATTCCGACGTCGGCCCGAGCCTTGGGTAGACATCGGCAGCCCCGCTGGCGACCAGGCAAAGTTTCAGCGAGGAGCCCATGGGCACCATTTCGTGGGTCCCCAGGCGGTCGAGGAAAGCCTCCAGCGATGCACCGCGGTGGGAGCGGCTGCCCACGACCCGGACCGGGTCCGCGGCCTTGGCCCGTGCGGCGATTGCCTCGGCGGTACCTCCTGCGCAGCGCAAGAATGCGCCGTGGCCGCGACAGCCGTAATAATCCTCGTCGCGGGCCGGCACGTGCACGACGCCCAGCACGGGTTCGTGGCCGCGGATCAGCGCGATATTCACGGTGAATTCGCCGTTGCGCTTGATGAACTCCTTGGTCCCGTCCAGCGGGTCCACGAGCCAGAATTGCGCCCAGCCGGCGCGCTCTTCGAAGGGGATGGTCGCCGACTCTTCCGACATAACCGGAATGTCCGGCGTCAGGGCCTGCAGTTCGCGCACGATCAGCACGTGGGCAGCGCGATCTGCCGCCGTTAGCGGTGAATGATCGTCTTTGGTCTCCACGCCGAAATCTGCGGACTCGTACACTTCGAGTATCGCCTGGCCTGCGGCTCGGGCGATCTGCACAACCGGCTCCAGCAAAGCGCTGAGTTCTCTGTCCATGGTGGGTCCTTGTCTGGCCGCGGGCCCCTTGCGCCGCGGGCGGGTGGCGGAGTATAGGGGAGCCATGGCTGCTTGCCCACAGAACACTCCGGCCCTCGACTGGTCGGCCTGCGACACCATCCTGCTCGACATGGACGGCACCATCCTGGATCTGTCCTTTGACAACTATTTCTGGCGGGAACTGGTACCGCGCTGCCTGGCGCGTGAGCGGGGCCGTCCCCACGCACATGTACGCGAAGAGCTGTTTGCGTTGTACGCCGGCAAGCAGGGCACACTGGACTGGTATTGCCTGGACTACTGGACCGCAGCCCTGAGCCTGGACCTGAAGGCCCTGAAAGATGCGAGCAGCCACCGTATTCGTTTTCTGCCCGGCGCCCGCGAGTTTCTCAGTGCCGCGGCCGGCAGCGGCAAGCGCCTGGTGCTGGTAACCAATGCCCACGGCGTGACGCTTGAAATCAAGCGCGGCGTCGCCGGCCTCGATCGCTTCTTTCACGACTGCGTGACGTCCCACGATTTCGGCCACGCAAAAGAACACACGGAATTCTGGCCGCTGCTGCGTGCGCGCCTGGACTTCGATCCGGCGAAGACGGTGTTCGTCGACGACAGTCTGCCGGTGCTGACTACCGCGGCGGATTTCGGCATCCGCCATGTGATTGCCGTGCGCCGCCCCGACACCCGCCAGCCCGCTGCCGAAGTGGCGGGGCACGACTCAGTGCACGGGATCTCCGAGCTGGGCGGCAGATTGTCGGGCTAGCGCCGCCGTCCGCGGCCACCCGCTCCGCTGCGCCTGGGAGCGCCACCCTGGCGTGGGCCACCACGTGGCCCACCGCGGCGCCGCGGCGCGGGTGGCGGCCGGTCCAGCTTGGGTAGTTCGGCCGGGTCGTAATTGCCCGTCGGGATCCGGTGACCGATGTAGGTTTCAATTTCCGGCAGCGTGAACGCGTAGGTTTCGCAGGCGAAGCTCACCGAATCGCCGGACGCCCCGGCCCGGGCCGTGCGGCCGATGCGATGCACATAGTCTTCCGCGTCGTGGGGCAGGTCGTAGTTGATGACGTGGCTGACGTCCGGCACGTGCAGGCCGCGAGAGGCGACATCCGTGGCTACCAGCACGGGCAGCTCACCGGCCTGGAAGTCGCGCAGCATTCGCAAGCGCTTGCGTTGCGGCACGTCGCCCGAGATGGCCTCGGCCACCACGTCGTTTTTCTGTAGCAAGCGCGCCAGGTACTCGGCATCTCGTTTCATGTTCACGAAGACCATGGTGCGCTTGGCTCCCATGTCCTTCAGCAGGTGTACGAGCAGGCCGGCCTTGTCTTCGTTGGCCGGGAAGTACACCACCTGGGTGACCCGGTCCACCGTCATCTTGTCCGGCTCGATCTGGACCAACTCCGGTTCGTTCATGTGCTCGTAGGCCAGTTCGAGCACGCGCATGCTCAGTGTGGCCGAGTACAGCATGTTCAGCCGTTGGTCAGGCGGGGGCAGGCGGCGCAGCACGTAGCGGATGTCCTTGATGAAGCCGAGGTCGAACATTCGGTCCGCCTCGTCCAGCACCACGACCTGGGTCCGGTCGAGCCGGAATATCCCCTGCTTGAAGTAGTCGATGAGCCGTCCCGGCGTACCGATCAGCAGGTCCACGCCCGCGGCAATGTCTTCCCGCTGCTTGTCATAATCCGCGCCACCGTAGACGAGCTTGGTGCGCAGGCCGGTGTGGCCGCCCAGCACCAGGGCATCGGCATGAATCTGCACCGCGAGTTCCCGCGTCGGCGCCAGGATCACGGCCCGGGGACTGCTGGTCCGGGGTTCTTCGGCGGGTGCGTGCTTCAGCAGGTGGTTGAAGGTGGCCAGCAGGAAGGCTGCGGTTTTGCCCGTCCCGGTTTGCGCCTGCCCCGCAACATCGTGCCCCTGCAGCGCCCGGGGCAGGGTAGCCGCCTGTATGGGCGTGCAGACAGTAAACCCCTCCGCATTGACGCCCGCCTGCAGTTCCGGGCGCAATTTCAGGTCGGTGAACAGGACTTCAGATTCTTCAGCCATAGATAGGAATGCCTCAGGGGAACCGGGTGTGCTGCAAAACTTGCAAAACACGGCGGGTCGGGTTCAAAATGCCCCATCGCCGCGGTCGCTGCCGTCCGCGCCAAGATCAATACCCGCATCGGATCATGTCGATAAGGAAGCTTTAGCTAGAGCTTCCGAGCAATGCGTTCAGTCGCCCACGTGCCGGGGCCGGGGCGACATGATGACACCAGTTACCGCTGTTGCGCTAGTCGCGTGGCCGCGAGTCCAACCCAAAACCAAATCACTAACACCCGCCGGAAAGAAGCAAATGAGCATAGTTCACGTCAGTGATGACACTTTTGAAGCCGAAGTTCTGCAGGCAGGCAAGCCTGTCCTGGTGGATTTCTGGGCAGAATGGTGCGGTCCCTGCAAGATGATCGCGCCGCTTCTGGAGCAGGTTGCCGGTGAATACGCTGACCGGTTGCAGATAGCTAAAGTTGATGTCGAGGCGAGCCAGGGCACCGCGATGAAGTTCGGAATCCGCAGCATCCCGACTCTGATGCTGTTCCGCGACGGCGTGGTCCAGGCTCAGCATGTCGGCATGTTGTCAAAAGAGCAGTTGAGTCAGCTGCTGGATGAGAAATTGTGAGGGGATACTTGGGCAACGCAGCACGAGGCCGCGCGAAATCAAACTCGCGGGGCGGCAACAGGGGCGAGCAGCAGGGCATGAAGAAGAAGTCACGCCGGCGTCGCAGTGAATATGACGAGCACGTAACCTTTACCGAAGACGAGGTCATTCGCCGCAGCGAACTCGAGAAGGGCGAAAACCTGATGAATCTGACGGAGCTGAAGACTCAGCCCGCGTCAGAACTGGTTGCCCTTGCAGAGACCATGGGCCTGGAGAACCTGGCCCGGTCGCGCAAGCAGGACATCATCTTCTCGGTGCTGAAGGCGCATGCGCAGAGCGGCAACGACATCTACGGTGATGGCGTGCTGGAGATTCTGCAGGACGGCTTCGGCTTCCTGCGCTCTGCCGACGGCTCCTACCTGGCCGGACCCGACGACATCTACGTGTCGCCCAGCCAGATTCGCCGCTTTAACCTGCGGACCGGAGATACGGTCTCAGGGCTGATTCGGCCGCCGAAGGAAGGCGAGCGCTACTTCGCGCTGCTCAAGGTTTGCGAAATCAACCTGGACGCGCCTGAGAATGCGCGGAACAAGGTGCTGTTCTCGAACCTGACGCCGCTGTTCCCGAAGGAACGGCTGCAGCTGGAGCAGGGCAACGGCAGCACCGAAGACCTGACCGCTCGCATTATCGACCTGGTAGCGCCGATCGGTAAGGGCCAGCGTGGCCTGATCGTGTCACCGCCGAAGGCCGGTAAGACCATGTTGCTGCAGAACATCGCGCTGTCCATCACCGCGAATCATCCCGAGACTTACATGATCGTGCTGCTCATCGACGAGCGGCCCGAGGAAGTCACGGAGATGCAGCGCACGGTGCGGGGCGAAGTCGTCTCCAGCACCTTCGACGAGCCCGCCAGCCGGCATGTGCAGGTGGCTGAAATGGTCATCGAGAAGGCCAAGCGGCTGGCAGAGCACAAGCTCGACGTGGTGATTCTCCTCGATTCAATCACCCGCCTGGCGCGCGCCTACAACACGGTGGTGCCGTCATCCGGCAAGGTGTTGACCGGTGGCGTGGATGCCAACGCCCTGCACCGGCCGAAGCGCTTTTTCGGCGCCGCGCGGAACATCGAGGAAGGCGGCAGCCTGACGATACTGGCCACGGCGCTAATCGATACCGGCTCGAAGATGGACGACGTCATCTACGAAGAGTTCAAGGGCACGGGTAATTCGGAAATCCACCTGGATCGCCGGATTGCCGAGAAGCGCGTCTACCCGGCCATCAACATCAACCGCTCCGGCACCCGCCGCGAAGATCTGCTCACCGAAGAAGATGAGCTGCAGAAGATGTGGGTATTGCGGAAGGTGCTGCACCCGATGGACGAGCTGGCCGCGGTGGAGTTCCTGCTCGGCAAGATGCAGGACACCAAGACGAACGCGAAGTTCTTCGAATCCATGAAGCGCTGACACGGCGGATGGCCGTCCGCGCATGGCACGGGACAAGTTTCCAGCTTGGGCGTAGATCAACGTCGCAGCGGCTTTCGCCGCGGTGACCCATGGCGTCGATTAGTGCCTGAAGTTAAAGAGCCCTAAACGGCGGTGGACTGCCGCCGCCGCGGGGCGATCTCTCTTCCGGGCTAAACCTCCATCGGACATCCCTGTCCTCCCTCGGATCGGCCCTCCGTCGCTCCCGCCATCCATGGCTCCGCTCCTCCGGGACGACGCCCGGAAGAGAGATCGCCCCGCGGCGACGGCGTGAATCGAATGCGGGGCATTTCGATGCTCCTAACGTAACCATTAGGGTTGGAACTAGCCGCAAGGGCAGGCTGGCCACGGGAGAACCTGCCACCAACGCCAGCGGGTGGGCCGGTAGGTCTGCCCGTCACAGTCAGCCGGCTTGCCGAGCAGCGGAGCGAACGAGGGAATAGCCCGAAGGGGCCGCGCAGGGATGCGCGGCTCCGGGACCCGGGGCCAGGGATGGCCCCGTGTCCCGGACCCCGACGTGAGTGAGCAGCGCAGGGCACCCGAAGGGCAAGCCGGCGTGACGGGCACAGACCCCGGCACGCCCGCGGTGGGGGGAAGGAGAGCATGAGCGCAGCGGGATTGCCCACTTTGGGATGGCGGCGTGAGTGAGCAGCGCAGGGCACCCGAAGGGCAAGCCGGCGTGACGGGCAGATGCCACGGCACGCACGCGGTGGAGAGACGAAGAATCGGGCGCGGCCCCTACCTGTTGATGGCGCGGTAGCCGATGTCGGTGCGGTAGTAGGCGTCGGCCCACTCGATCTGGCGGACCAGGTCGTAGGCTTCGCGCTGGGCCTCGGCGGTGTTGTTGCCGAGTGCCACTGCGCATAAAACGCGGCCGCCGTTGGTCAGCACGCGGTCGCCGTCCAGGCGGGTGCCGGCGTGGAACACTTTCTGGTGCGCCGGCGGGTTGGCGGGCAAGCCGTGGATTTCGTCGCCCTTGCGGTAGCTGTCGGGGTAGCCGCCTGCCGCCATCACCACGCCCAGGGACACGCGCGGATCCCACTCGGTCGTGACCTGGTCGAGGCGCCCGTCCAGCGCCGCGTCCACCAGGTCGACCAGGTCGGACTGCAGGCGGAATAGTACCGGCTGGGTTTCCGGGTCGCCGAAACGACAGTTGAACTCGAGCACCTTCGGCGTGCCGTCGGCCATGACCATGATGCCGGCATACAGAAACCCCACGTACGGGTAACCGTCGGCCATCATGCCGGCGACGGCCGGCGCCATGACTTCGTGCATGATTCGCGCTTCGATGTCCGGCGTGACGACCGGCGCGGGCGAATACGCCCCCATGCCGCCGGTATTGGGCCCCACGTCACCGTTGTCGCGGGCCTTGTGATCCTGCGAATTTGCCAGCGGCAGGATGTTCTTGCCGTCTACCATCGCGATGAAGCTGGCCTCTTCGCCGGCGAGGAATTCCTCGATCACGACGCGCTGGCCCGCGCTGCCGAATCGGCCCTCGTCCAGCATGCTGCGCACCGCGGCTTCCGCCATCGCCATGTCGTGGGCGACGATGACGCCCTTGCCGGCCGCCAGGCCGTCGGCCTTCACGACGATGGGTGTGCCCACCCGGCTCAGGTAGGTCAGCGCCGCAGCGGTGCTGCTGAAGGTTGCCGATGCGCCTGCCGGGATGCCGTGCCGCACGAGAAAGTCCTTGGTAAAGGCCTTCGAACCCTCGAGTTGAGCTGCGCCCGCCGTGGGCCCGAAACATCGTCGACCTTTCTGCGCAAAAATGTCTACCACACCGGCCACCAGCGGCGCTTCCGGTCCGATGACCGTGAGTCCAACGTCTTCGCGTTCGGCCAGGGCGAGCAGCTCCTGCGGGTCTTCCGCATTGGCCGCCACGTTGCGGACCCCAGGTTCCAGCGCGGTGCCGGCATTACCGGGCGCCACGAGCACCTCGCCGACCCGGGCCGACTGCGCCAGTTTCCACGCCAGGGCGTGTTCGCGGCCACCACCGCCGACAACAAGTACATTCATCGCGCGAGTCCTTTCATCGGGGCGTCAATCCCAGGGGCCGCTGGCTATCAGTGCCGGAAGTGCCGCATGCCGGTGAAGATCATGGCCATGCCGTGTTCGTCAGCCGCGGCAATCACCTCGTCGTCACGCATGGAACCACCGGGCTGAATTACCACGCCGATGCCTGTTTCCGCGGCTGCGTCGATACCGTCGCGAAAGGGAAAGAAGGCGTCAGACGCCATGGCCGCACCCTTGACGTCGAGGCCCGCCTCAGCGGCCTTCATGGCCGCGATCCGCGCGCTGATGACCCGGCTCATCTGGCCTGCGCCCACGCCGAGGGTTGCGCCGTTGCTGCAGTAGACGATGGCGTTCGATTTCACGAAGCGCACGACGCGCCACGCGAGCATTGCGTCTTCCATTTCTGCCGGCGTGGGCTGGCGGCGAGTGACGACGCGCAGTGCATCGTCGCCCAGCGGCGCGAGGTCCGCGTCCTGGACCAGCAGGCCACCGTTGATCGGCTGCAGCCGCAGGCCGGGTGCTGTCGGCGCGAAGGGTCCGGTGGCAAGCACGCGGATATTGCGCTTGGCTGCAAACGCTTCCAGCGCGTCGGGCGTGTAATCCGGCGCGACGATGACTTCCAGGAACTGACGGTCGACGATGGTCGTCGCAAGTTCGCCGTCCACCGTGTCGCTAAGCGCAATGATCCCGCCGAAGGCCGAGGTTGGATCGGTGGCGTAGGCCTTCTCATAGGCGGCGGCGAGCGTGTCGCCAATACCCACGCCGCAGGGATTCGCGTGTTTCACGATGACGCACGCGCGCCCGTGCATGGCCTTCACGCATTCCAGTGCCGCATCGGCGTCGGCCAGGTTATTGAACGAAAGCTCCTTGCCCTGGTGTTGCGTCGCTGTCAGCAGAGTTCCCGGCCGACTGTCCGGCAGCCTGTACAGCGCGGCGCGCTGATGGGGGTTCTCCCCGTAGCGAAGCAGCGCGTTGCGGCGCAAGCCCACGGGGAGTTCGGCGGGCAATTCCACCTGGTCCCTGTCGCGTTGCAGGTAGTTCCAGATGGCGGCGTCGTATACCGACGTATGGGCAAAAGCCTTGGTCGCAAGGCGCCGACGAGTCGCCGATGACAATGCACCGTCGTTGGTATCAAGTTCGCTCGTCACGCTGGCGTAATCCTCGGGATCCGTGACAACGGCAACATAGGCGTGGTTTTTTGCTGACGCGCGAATCATCGCGGGCCCGCCGATATCGATATTTTCGATAGCTTCGGCATCGCTGCAGTCGGGCCTGGCGACGGTGGCTTCAAACGGATAGAGGTTGACGACGACCAGGTCGATGGCGGGGATGCCGTGTTCAGCCATTACGGCATCGTCGACATCGCGGCGGCCGAGCAGACCGCCGTGGACGCGCGGGTGCAGGGTTTTCACGCGGCCGTCCATGATTTCCGGGAAGCCGGTGATTTCGCTGACGGGCGTGACGCTGAGCCCCGCGTCCTGCAACGCTTTGGCGGTGCCACCCGTGGAGATCAGCTGCACGCCCCGCCCCGCTAACGCCTGGCCGAGAACGGCGATTCCGCGCTTATCGGAAACGCTGAGCAGTGCCCTTTTGATCTGCCGCATGAAAGGCCCTAAGGACGCGTCGCGCTGGCCGGATCAGCCCAGCAACTCGTAAGTCTTCAACTTCTTGCGCAGCGTTGCCCGGCTGATGCCGAGAATCGCCGCAGCCTGGGTCTGGTTGCCCTGGGTGTACTCCATCACGGCGTTGAACAGCGGCGGCTCCACCTCGCCCAGCACCAAACCGTAGAGTTCTGCGGGTTTGTAGCCGTTCAGGTCTCTGAAATACCGGTCCAGGACCTCGCCGGTGAAATCACGCAGCGGCCGCTTGCGATGACTGGCCAGCTTGGTGAATGTTTTTCGCTTGTGCTTGACGCTTGAGTGGGTCTTTGAATTCGTCTTCGCCACGGCACTGATACCGGGGGGGCAGTTCACCCGGCGTTGCGTCCCCCCCTGTTTGGTCGCAGCCGGCAAAAAACTCTTTGGTTATGCGCATCTGTTCGCTGGTCGACTCGGCCCTAACCACGCGACTCCGATATTTTTCTGGGCAGTTCATGTCTGCCGCATACCAGACGAGATGCTTTCTTGCCACCCTTAGCCCCGTGCGTTCACCGTAGAAAACATACATGGCTTCGAGGTGGTCAACGACTATATCACGTCGTTCAAGTAACGAGGGTGGGGGCAGCAGAATTTTTTTCTCGAGATAGGCATTCACTTGTTGGAATAACCACGGTCTGCCCTGCGCGCCGCGGCCGATCATTACACTGTCAGCACCAGTCTGTTCAAGAACCTGTGCAGCTTTCTTCGGACTGTCTACATCACCGTTTGCAAAAACCGGGATCGATACTGCCGACTTTATCCGGCGAATGGTTTCGTATTCCGCAAGACCACGATATGCGCACGCGCGCGTGCGACCGTGCACCGCCAGCGCGGCAATACCCGCTTGTTCGGCGATGCGCGCAATGTGCACCCCGTTACGATGTTTGGGTTCCCAGCCTGTGCGCATCTTCAGCGTCACCGGCACCGCCACTGCATTGACCACCGCGTCCAGGATTCGGGCCACCAGGTCCGGATCGCGCATCAGCGCCGAACCGGCCAGGCGGCGGCACACTTTCTTTGCGGGGCAACCAAGGTTGATATCCACGGCCGCTGCGCCTCGGGCCGCGGCGTAGCGGGCCGCCTCTGCCATCATGGCCGGATCGCTGCCGGCAATCTGCACGACGTGTGGCGCCGGATCGGCGCCGAAGTCCAGCCGGCGGCGGCTCTTGTCGGTGTGCCACAGGCGGACGTCCGCAGTGGTCATCTCGCTGGCGGCGAGGCTCGCGCCCCAGGCGCGGCAGAGGCTGCGAAAGGGCGAGTCCGTGATGCCGGTCATCGGCGCCAGCACGGCGGGGCCGCTCAACTCGAGTGCGCCGATCTTCAGGAGTTTATTCATGGTCGGTAGGGGCGCTCGGCCAGCTGGCATTCCAGGCCGGTCCGGCGACGCTGCAGGCACAGGTCGACCTCGTAACCCCGCGCGGCGGCGCCCGGATCGGCGAGACTCAACATCACCGGAATCCGGGTACCCGGCGGCACGATACCCGGCAAGTCTGACGCGAGATACTCCTCGGGCAGGAATACGCGCCTGCCCACGGTGTTCGACCACTGATCCCGCAGGGTTACGCGCACCAGGGGCAGGCCGACGGATTGCGCGCCCGTCACTTCTACCGCTGCATTGATGTCCAGCGCATTCGGCGCTGAGCCGCCAGCGAGGGCTTCGCTGCGGCGAACGTAGAACGCATCGAGGGACCAGTTCGGATAAAGGGGCTGGCCGATTCGCTCATAGGTATTGCGCACCAGTTCACCGTAGCGTGGGTGGGCCGCCAGTCGGTCACGCGACTGATGCCCGAGCTGCACCAGCAGCGTGACCGCCAGCACGACCGCGGCCAGTGCCCAGCCGGCCCCGCCGCCACGCTGCACGACCGGCTCTTCGCCAGGCTCCAGTTCATCCCATGGCGGGAAATCCGGGTCCAGCTCCGTATCGGCCGGCGCCTCGGCTGTTGCAAAAGTTTCCCGCTCCGCATGCGGCCCCGCGTCCATTGACTGGTCGATGTCGGACGCCACATTCGTTGCTGCGACCCACCCCGGGTCGATAGCTGAACTGCCGTCGTTAGCTGCGGCGAGTTCCGGATCGCTAATCGCAAAAACGGTTTCCGGTATCTCGTCTGCGGGCTCGGCTGCCTGCAGGAAAGTGTCTGCCTCGTCTTCAGGCATTAGCGATGCGGCCGCCACCTCGATGCCTTCATCCGCATCGTCCAGATCCGGATTGACGTCGCCGGGTTCTACGCCCAGTTCCGCGAGCATCGAGCGCCACTCGTCGGGATTTGCGGTAATAGCCTCCAGTTCCCCGTCCAGCGCGATGTCGCCAGGCTGCGGGGGCGCTGCGATGAAGATTTCCCCCCAGGTCTGCTCGGGCGCATCGAACTCCAGGGAATCATCCGTCGGCATGGCCGGCTGCGACTCTTCTTCCTCAAGCCGGGGGAGTTCATCGGCCAGGAACTCCATCGCATTGAACACATGGGCGCAGTTCCCGCAGCGGACGTCGCCGCGAGCTGCGCGCAGCTGGTTCGCGGTGACCCGAAAAACCGTTTCGCACTGAGGACAGCAGGTGAACATGGGTTCAGATCCTACCGCGCGAACGTCCGGAGAGCAGAATCCAGTCGCCGCGGCTGGCGGGCGGGCCGAAGTCTACCCAAGGGGCAAAGCTGTCGCGGACCGAATCGGCCTGACTGTGCAGGATGCCGCTCAGCGCGATGGGCGCGCCAGGTTGCAGCCTGGCCCCGAGCGCCGGCGCGAGGGCCACCAGCGGACCGCTGAGGATGTTGGCCACCACGGCATCGAACTGCCGTGCTGCGTCCAGTTCAGCGGGATCCAGCACCTCCAGTCTGTGTTCCGCAGCGTTGCGCCCGGCGTTCCCGGTGCAGGCTTCGCGGGCCTGCGGGTCTATATCCACCGCTACCGCACTGGCGGCGCCCAGGGCCAGCGCTGCGAGGGCGAGGACGCCGGAGCCGCAGCCATAGTCCAGCACCGCGCCCTGGCAGCGCAGCGCGTCGAGCCAATCCAGGCACAGCGCGGTGGTCTCGTGACTGCCGCTGCCGAAAGCGAGGCCCGGCTCCAGCCGCACGATGGCGTCGGCCGGGGCCGGCGCCTCTATGCCAGGTGGCACGATCCACAGCCCGGTGCCGAAACGCCGTGGTGTCAGTGTCGCCCGGAAGCTGCGCACCCAGTCCTGGTCCGGCAGGGATTGAAATCGCATTGGCGGCAGCGCAGCCGGCGCAACCGCCGCCGCAATAGCCAGGCACACGCGTTCGGGGTCGGTATCCGCTGTCAGCAGCGCGCTAACAACCAGTTCGGCCCACAGGGGTGTCGCGCCAGGTGCCGGCTCGAGTATCGGCGTGTCGCCGGCATCGCGATATTCCACGGCGAGGGCGCCCAGTTGCAACAGCGCTGCTTCTACGGGTTCCGGCGCCAGCCGGCCGAGTTCGATCTGCACCTGCAGCCAGTCCATGGACGAACGCCGCCGGGCTAGAGTCCCAGGCGTTTCTCGAGGTAATGGATGTCGGTGCCACCCTGCTGGAAGGCGGCGTGCTGGCAGATTTCCTGGTGCAGCGGGATGTTCGTCTTGATGCCTTCGATCACCATTTCGTCGAGCGCCACCCGCATACGTGCAATGGCCGATTCCCGATGGTCGCCATAGGTAATCAGCTTGCCGATCATCGAGTCGTAATACGGCGGCACTTCGTAGCCGCTGTACAGGTGGCTGTCCACCCGGACGCCCGGCCCACCCGGTGCATGCCACAGCTCTACCCGGCCCGGCGACGGCGTGAACTTCTTGGGGTCTTCAGCGTTGATTCGGCACTCAATGGCATGGCCGCGCACCGCCAGGTCTGCCTGCCGGATTTTCATCGGCTCGCCGGCGGCAATTCGCAATTGCGCCTCCACCAGGTCGACGCCGGTGATCAATTCGGTGACCGGGTGCTCCACCTGGATGCGCGTGTTCATTTCGATAAAGTAGAACTCGCCGTCCTGGTACAGGAACTCAAAAGTCCCTGCGTTCGTATAGCCGATCTCCAGGCAGGCCTCGACGCACCGTCGGCCAATGCCCTCGCGTTGCTCCGGTGTAATGCCGGGCGCGGGCGCTTCTTCCAGCACCTTCTGATGGCGGCGTTGCATGGAACAGTCGCGTTCGAATAGATGGACGGCATTGCCGTGCCCGTCAGCCAGCACCTGGAACTCGATGTGGCGCGGCCGCTCGAGGAACTTCTCCATGTAGACCATATCGTTACTGAAGGCAGCGCGCGCTTCGGTGCGGGTCATGGTGATGGAGCTAACCAGCGCGCCTTCGGTGCGAACCACTCGCATGCCCCGGCCCCCGCCGCCACCGGCGGCCTTGATGATGACCGGGTAACCGATGTCACGCGCCAGGCGCAGGTTCTCGTCGGCGTCGTCGCCCAACGGCCCGTCGGAGCCGGGCACGCATGGCACCCCGGCCGCCTTCATTGTGCGGATCGCAGAGACCTTGTCGCCCATCAGGCGAATGACCTTGGCCGGCGGGCCGATGAAAGCAAACCCGCTGTCGCTGACGCGCTCGGCGAAGTCTGCATTCTCCGACAGGAAGCCGTAGCCAGGATGCACAGCTGACGCGTCGGTGACTTCGGCCGCCGAGATGATGGACGGCATGTTCAGATAGCTCTCGGCAGAAGCGGGTGGCCCGATGCAGACGCTTTCTTCCGACAGCAGCACGTGCTTCAGGCTGGCGTCCGCAGTGGAATGGGCAGCCACCGTAGTAATGCCCAGCTCGTGGCATGCGCGCAGAATTCTGAGGGCAATCTCGCCGCGATTGGCAATGAGAATCTTGTCAAACATTCAGTATCTGCCGGCGGCCCGTCGCGTGGAAGGTCAGTTGATGATGAACAGGACCTGGCCGAATTCCACCGGTTGTCCGTTTTCCGCCTGAATAGCCGCAATGCGCCCCGTGGTCTCTGCTTCGATCGCGTTCATCATTTTCATAGCTTCGATAATGCATAACGTGTCACCGGACTGCACTTCGTCGCCGACCTGCACGTAAGGCTGGGCGTCCGGTGACGGCGATGCGTAAAAGGTGCCCACCATCGGCGCCAGGACTTCGGTACCCTGCATGCGTTCCGCCGGCGCGCCGGCAACTTCCGGTATCGCGGGCGCAGCCGGAGCTGTCGGGGCTTGCGCGGCGGCCGGAGCTGCCATCATGGCAGCGGGCGGCGCATAGGCTACACCGCCGGTCGGATAGCGGCTGATGCGGACGGCTTCTTCGCCTTCGGTAATTTCGATTTCCGCGATGCCCGATTCGTCGAGCAGTTCGATCAGCTTCTTGACCTTGCGGATGTCCATTGGCGGCTCCTCGGCTCAGGCTTTGCTGGGTGTCTGCAGCAGCTCGTGCGCGGCTTCAAGAGCCAGTTCGTAGCCCTTTGGCCCGAGCCCGCTGATCGTGCCGACGGCAATGTCGGAAAAATAGGATTCCCGCCGAAAGGCTTCCCGCGCATGCACGTTACTGATGTGTATCTCCACAAATGGCACGCCGACGGCAAGCAGCGCGTCGCGCAGTGCGACACTGGTGTGGGTCAGCGCCCCAGGGTTGATCAGGATGAAATCCACCTGGTTCGCTGCGGACTGCACCCGGTCTACCAGGTCAGACTCTGCGTTGCTTTGCAGGGTATCCAGTTGGTGGCCCAGGCCTTTTGCCCGGGCCGCGAGGCGGGTTTCGATATCAGCCAGCGTGGTGTTGCCGTAGATGCCCGGCTCCCGGGTTCCCAGCAGGTTCAGGTTGGGGCCGTTCAGCAGCAGGATCTGCGCCATTGGGCGGGGTCACTCGAGCACGATGGCGGCAAGTTATACCCTTTTCGACGCAAATCCAAGATATTTCGCGTCTTGGGCAGAGAGAGACCTGACTGGCGCGGGGCTCCGTTGCCCCCGTCTGGATCCAGACCGGATCAGCTGCCCGGGAACCGCTTGCGGGCTTGCGCCAACGTGAGCCGCCCGGCCCCCAGCTCGGCCGCAAGGCTGGCGAGGCCCTGAATTTCAGCCGGGTCCAGCTCGCCGGGTTCCCAGCCGATGACGGCGCCGTCAGCGGCTACCAGCACGGAAAAGGGCAGCGCGATAAACTCTGGCCCGAAGCTTTCTGCGGCCGCAATGGCGTCTTCCTGGCCTACCAGGATCGGGTAGGTTACGCCGGCTTCGGCAATGAAGCTCTCCACCGCGGGCGCCCTGTCGACGGCGATACCGATCACGCGCAGGCCGCCCGGACTGTCGTCGTGCAGTGTCTGCAGCAACGGCATTTCTTTCCGGCACGGCGCACACCACGTCGCCCAGAAATTGATCAGCAGCGGTTCACCAGACCATTCACGAATGTCCCGCTGGCCGCCGTCGAGGTCGGCAAGGCTGAAGGCGGGTAATTGATCTACAAGGACTGCTTCAGCGGTGGCCGCTGCACCGGTTGCCGACGGGTCCTGTGCGGCGAAAAACCACCGCCCCGCATACAGTCCGGCCAGCGCGCAACAACCCATGACGGCGATGAACCGGACGACGCGGAGAATACGGCTCATCCCGGGCTGCTGATGGCTTCGCGCGCATGCGAGGCGAATTCCTCGGCCGGCATGTAACCGACCACGCGAAAGGCCTGGCGCTCGGCGCCATCACCGTCATAGAACACGATGGTTGGCGGGCCGAAGATGCCGAAGTACTGCAGCAGTTCCTGGTCGAGTTTGTCGTTGGCGGTGACGTCGGCCTGCAGCAGCAAGGCCCCGTCGAGGGCCTCGTGCACGTTGCCGTCCGTGAACGTGTAGCGTTCCATTTCTTTGCACGACACGCACCAGTCGGCGTAGAAATCCACCATGACCGGCTGATTGGCCGCGTCGGCCCGGGCGAGGGCCTGCTCCAGGTCCGTCACGGACTTGATGCGCTGAAATTCCAGGTGGGCCTCGCTGCTGCCGCCGCCCATTGGCGAGCCGGCAAAGCGCAGCGGCTGCAGCGGATCGTTGGCGCCCCCAAGCGCGCCGGCCAGCATCGCAACGCCATACAGGGCTGCGACCAGGCCGAAGGCCTTGCCGAGTTTCTGAGTGGTCCCGGCTTCCGGCATCAGGGTGGTAAACGCACCGAGGAAGACACCGGCGGTGAATACGAGCAGTCCCCACAAGGCCAGGGTCATCGCACCTGGAAGCAGCCTTTCCAGCATCCACACGGCGAGGCCGAGCATCATGAAGCCGAAGGCGCCCTTGACCTTGTTCATCCACGCCCCGGCCTTCGGTATGAGCCGGCCGGCCGACGTGCCGATGACCAGCAGCGGCAGCCCCATGCCGATGCTCATGGCGAACAGCGACAGGGCGCCGCGCATAATGTCACCGCTCTGGCCGATCACGGTCAGCGACGCGACCAGCGGTGGCGCGACGCAGGTAGTGACCACCAGCGCAGACAGCGCACCCATCACCGCGGTGCCAAAGAAGCTGCCGCGACGCTGCTGGTTACTCGCCTGGGTGAGGCGGTTCTGAATAAAGGCCGGCATCTGCAACTCGTACAGGCCGAACATGGACAGCGACAGGGCAACGAACAGCGCCGCGACGCTGACGATGATCCAGGGCTTCATCAGCGCAGCCTGCACCTGGGCCCCGGCGGCGGCGAAACCCGCCCCGGCAATGGTGTAGGTGAAGGCCATGCCGAGCACGTAGGTCAGCGATAGCAGGAACGCGCGGCGCGTGGTGCAGGCGGCACCTTCGCCAGCGATGATGCCCGACAGAATCGGGATCATCGGCAACACGCAGGGCGTAAACGCGAGCAGCAGGCCAAGCCCCAGGAAGGTGACCAATACCAGGGTCAGGTTGCCTTCGACGATCAGTTGCGACAGCCGGTCCTGTTCGGCCATCGGGGGGGCGGCGCCGTCCCTGAGGGCCGTGGTGGCGACGGCGGGTGGTAGTTCGACACGAACGACGGTCGCGCCCGGCGGGTAGCAGATGCTGTCTTCCTTGCAACCCTGGAACCCGAGACGCAGGTTCAACACGCCGGCGTCCGGGGTTGCCCGCGCCAGCGGCACTTCCAGGCGCACCGAGTCGTAAAAAACCTCAACGTCACCGAAATGCTCGTCCCACTTTGGCGTGCCGGGAGGAATCGCCGGCGGGCCGGGCTGGGCGCTGCCATCGCCGCCCACCGTCAGGCTGTCGCGATACAGGTAATAACCGTCGGCGATGTTCCAGGTAACGGCAATGCGGAACGGGTCCAGGACTTCAACCGCGGGCTGGAAAGCGTCAGCTGGCGCCATTGGTCCATCAGTGCCCGCGGGGGTGTCCTGGCCCATCAGTCTCGACAGGGAGCTGCCCGCAGCGGCAGTGGTTGCCGGCAGCGCCACGCTGGCCAGCCATTTTTGCGGCGGGTAGCAAAGGCCGATGTCCGCGCAGCCCTGAGAACGAATCTCAAGATCGACCTGCGTGGTGCCGGCCGGCACTGACACCAGCGGTATCCGCGCGGTGACTGCGCCCCGGTAAATTTCCATCGGGCCGAAGAACTCGTCGTCGTAAGGCTTGCCCGCGGGCAGCACGGTGTCGCCCAGTTCCACGCCCGCAGTCTTGCTGGCGTAGCCCATGCGCTCGCGGTACAGGTAGTGTGCCGGCGCAATGGTCCAGCGCACGTTCAGTGCCCCGCCGTCCGCCGACACCTCGTAGCGGAAGGCCTCTTCAGGCTTCAGTATGTCTTCGGCTGCGCCGGCGCCGCTGCCGGCCAGCAGCAGCAACGCGAGCACCGGCCATCGGGTTGCAGCAGGCATGTTCATTTCACCGAATCCCTGATCCAGTCTAAGTAAGCGGAGGCTCCGGCGGCCAGATCAATCGCAATCACTTCCGGGGTCTCGTGGGGGTGCAGCCGCTGGATGGTTGCCTCGACTTCCGCGTAGCGCACCGCGCGGGTCTTGATTAACAGCAGCACCTCATCGTCCGTCTCCACATGTTCCTGCCAGCGGTACCGGGACCGCACGCCGCCTATACGGTTCACGCAGGCCGCGAGGCGCTCCTCCACCAGGGCCGTGGATACGGCGGTGGCGCTGCCATCGTCCGGGCACGTGCAAATTACCAATAGAAATTCCGCGTCCATTCAGTCTCTGGGCCAGTCGGCGCCCAATCCCAGGCCCGCCGAGAATATAGCCCCGGGGTCAGGGCCCTGTCATGGGAATGGCGCACAGCTTTGCCTTGCGCCTTGAAAATCCGGCCGCCGCCCCTATGATTAGCACTCCTCGACGCCGAGTGCTAACAAGCTTTGGCGTAGGGTTTTTAAAAATACTTTCAAATCAAGAGGTTATCAATATGAAACTCCGTCCGCTCCATGATCGAGTGATCATCCGGCGCATGGAAGAGGAGCGCACCTCGCCCGGCGGGATCGTAATCCCGGACAGCGCCACCGAAAAGCCCATCAAGGGCGAGGTGGTAGCCGTTGGCAATGGTCGCTTCCTTGAAAATGGCGAAATCCGGGCCCTGGACATCCAGGCTGGCGACAAGGTGCTGTTTGGCAAGTACAGCGGCACCGAGGTGAAGGTCGAAGGCGAAGAGTTACTCGTCATGAAAGAAGACGACGTAATGGCCGTCATCGAAGGTTAAGCCTTTCCACAGACAAGATTTATAGAGGAATAGTTCAATGGCAGCTAAGGACGTACGGTTCGGTGATGATGCGCGGCAGCGCATGATCAAGGGCGTAAATACGCTCGCGAACGCAGTGAAAGTCACCCTCGGCCCTAAAGGCCGGAATGTCGTGCTCGACAAGAGCTTCGGCGCGCCGACCGTGACCAAGGACGGAGTCTCCGTTGCGAAGGAAATCGAGCTCGAGGACAATTTCGAGAACATGGGCGCGCAGATGGTCAAGGAAGTCGCGTCCCAGACCTCCGACATCGCCGGTGACGGCACCACCACGGCAACGGTGCTGGCCCAGGCCATTCTCCGTGAAGGCCTGAAATCGGTGGCCGCCGGTATGAACCCGATGGACCTCAAGCGGGGCATCGACAAGGGCTCGCTGGCGGTGGTCAAGCAGCTCAGCGAGTTGTCCAAGCCCTGTGAAGACAACAAGGCCATCGCCCAGGTGGGCACGATCTCCGCGAACTCCGACACCGCCATCGGCGAAATCATCGCCGAAGCCATGGGCAAGGTCGGCAAGCAGGGCGTGATCACCGTGGAAGAAGGCTCGGGCCTGGAAAACGAGCTCGACGTGGTCGAGGGCATGCAGTTTGATCGCGGGTATCTCTCGCCTTACTTCATCACCTCCGCCGAGTCGCAGAGTGTGGAACTCGAGAATCCCGCGATTCTGCTGCACGACAAGAAAGTCTCGAACATCCGCGACATGCTGCCAGTGCTCGAGAGCGTGGCTAAGGAAGGCCGGCCGCTGCTGATCGTCGCCGAAGACGTGGAGGGCGAAGCCCTGGCCACGCTGGTGGTGAACAATATCCGCGGCATCGTGAAGGTGGCCGCCGTCAAGGCCCCGGGCTTCGGCGACCGTCGCAAGGCCATGCTGCAGGACATCGCCACGCTTACGGGCGGCCAGGTGATCTCCGAGGAAGTGGGTCTGAGCCTGGAGAAGGCCACGCTCAGCGACCTGGGCCAGGCCAAGAAGATCCAGATAACTAAGGAAAACACCACCATCATCGACGGTGGCGGTGAGGCCAGCGACATCAAGGCGCGCGTCGAGCAGATTCAGCGCGAGAGCGAAGACTCCACGTCGGACTACGATCGCGAGAAGCTGCAGGAGCGCGTGGCCAAGCTGTCCGGCGGTGTTGCCGTGATCAAGGTTGGCGCGGCCACCGAGGTCGAGATGAAGGAGAAGAAGGCGCGGGTCGAAGACGCTCTGCATGCCACGCGAGCAGCCGTCGAAGAAGGCGTCGTCGCGGGCGGTGGTGTCGCGCTGGTGCGGGCCGAAAAAGCCCTGGCGAAAATCAAGGGTGACAATGACGACCAGAATGTCGGCATCAACATCCTGCGCCGGGCGCTGGAAGAGCCGCTGCGCCAGATCGTCATCAATGCCGGCCAGGACGGCGCCGTTGTGCTGAACAAGGTCCTCGAAGGCAAGGGCGACTTCGGCTACAACGCGGCCAGCGGCGAGTATGGCGACATGGTGGACTTCGGCATTATCGATCCGACCAAGGTCGTCCGCACCGCGCTGCAGAACGCAGCGTCTGTCGCGGGCCTGCTGCTGACCACGGAGGCTATGGTCAGCGAATTGCCGAAGGAAGAGCCGGCCATGCCGATGCCCGGCGGCGGCATGGAAGGCATGATGTAAGTCTTGTCATCGGTGATGACGAACGGAAGCCCCGCCTCGTGCGGGGCTTTCTTTTTTGTCAGAAACGAAACTCGAACCAGCCAACGAACGCGGGGTCATTGTTCTGTTCGCCAATTTTTTCGGTGAATCCCACCGACGTCGTCCAGCGACTGTCGCCGGCGTAACTCAGACCAAGGTCGACATCGAGCCGGTCGTCCCAGGAATAGAAAGCAGCCGGCAGCAAATCATCCCAGTAGCCCGCGGAATTGGCCGGTGAGTTGGACCGCTCCGAGCTACGGCCCAGGGCCACGGTGCCGTCCGCACGCAGACGCGCGACACTGCCAAACAGCAGGGCCAGGGCCGGTTCGGAGTCCGCGTTAAGCGCCATTGTGTCGTAGTCCGCACCCTGGGCAGGAGCCCATTCAGGGCTGGTCAGGTCAAAGCTGAGGCCACCGCCCGGTCTGAAGCGGTCAAATGCGCCAGTCGCCGGGTATCTGACCGGCGCATTTTCCGGCTGCGCAGCAAAGCCCAGCCACGGGTCCAGCGACTTGCGCACGGCATTACCGTCATACACGTAAGCGTCGTCGCAGCTCCGGTCAGCCTTCGACTCACATTGCGCCCACGCTCCCGTGCACATGCTGCCGCACGCGCAGATTGTCAGGAGTTGGCGCCATTTCGTGGTTTTGTTCAATGGCACTGATTGCCTCGCTCACGTTGCATTGATAGCCAACGCTTCGAGTCTGAACCGCGCCTGTTGCTCCTGCGTTGACGTGCATCGCGAAACGTTGCGGTCGACATAACGCCCAGCGTCGCCCTGCATCACCGGTGGCGCCTGCAGCAGGCAACACGCGGGGTTCTTTTTTGGCCTCGTCTCAACGAACATTGGGTTATGCATAACGTGACAGAAGTGCCCGCTTTGCCGTTGGCCCTGGAGCCGGTGGTGCGCGAGTGGCTGGCCGCGCACGGCGAGCAGCCAGGCGGCCAGCCTGGGCTGCGCGCCCCGATATCCAGGGTGGTTGCATGCAGCGCCTACCTGGCTGACGTGATGGCGCGGAACCCGGACGCTCTCGGTGAACTGGTTGCCGACGGGCGCCTGGAGCGGATCCTGCAGCCCGGCGAATTGAATACCCTGGTTGGCGCTGCGGTCCCGCCGGGGCTCGATGAGGCCGGCTGCATGCGGCAGTTGCGCCGGCTGCGGCACCGCGAACTATTGCGTATCGCGTGGCGAGATCTGCTGGGTACCGCAGACGTGGCCGCAACCCTGGAGGACCTGTCGGCGCTTGCCGATGCGGCGATTCGCGCGGCCCTGGCCTGGTCCCAGGCGTCTCTGGCTGAAACCTACGGTTCGCCGCGGCTGGACGACGGCACCGCGGCGGAGTTCGCCATTCTCGGCATGGGCAAGCTGGGCGGGAGGGAGCTCAACTTTTCCTCCGATGTCGACCTGGTGTTCCTGTACACCGACCGCGGTCAGACGGACGGGCGGCGCGCGGTCAGCAACGAGCAGTATTTTCGGCTGCTCGGCCAGCGCATCGTGAATCTGCTGGCGAAGCAGACGGCCGACGGCTTCGTATACCGGGTGGATACGCGCCTGCGGCCCTTCGGCGAAAGTGGTCCGCTGGCCATCAGCCTGCCGGCCTTCGAGGCCTACCTGCTCAGTCACGGTCGTGACTGGGAACGCTATGCGTATGTGAAAGCCCGTGTGATCAACGACTGCAACTGGACGGACGAGCTGGACGCCGAGATCCTGCGGCCCTTCTGTTACCGCCGATACATCGACTACGGCGTGTTCTCTTCGTTGCGCGAAATGAAGGCCATGATTGAAGCAGAGGGCCGCCGGCGCGAGTACCACGACAACCTGAAGCTGGGCCCCGGGGGTATACGCGAAGTCGAGTTCATCGTGCAGTCTTTGCAGTTGGTGCGCGGTGGTACTGTGGCCGATCTGCGCGACCGGGAGCTGCAACGCGTGCTGCCGAAACTCGCGCAACACCAGTGCCTGCCGGCCGCCGTGGCGGATGAGTTGTTGACCGCTTACCGCTACCTGCGTTGCGCGGAGAATCGCCTGCAGGCCATCGCCGATCGCCAGACCCACGATCTGCCCGCCAACGAACTGAATCGCGCGCGCCTGGCCTTTGCGATGAACTGCGGCAACTGGGAGTCCCTGGTTGCGGCACTGAACGAGCAGCGGGCGCTGGTCGCCGGCCACTTCCACAACATCATGTTCCGGGGCGCTGAGCCGGAGGCGGCCGATCCCGATACCGATGCGCTGGCCGTGGCGTGGAGCGGTGGCACGGGCGAGGCAGACAACGCCGCCCTGCTGGCACGGCTCGGCTTTCCGGACGGTCCGGAAGCCTGGCGGCACGTGCAGGCCTTGCGCGACAGCAGCCTGTACCGGCGCATGGACGAAACGGGGCGGCAGCGGCTCGATGCGCTGATGCCGGATCTGCTGCGCATGGCCGGCCAGCAGGCGCGCCCGGAGCGCGCCCTGAGCGGCGCGATGCACGTCGTCGAAGCCATCGGCCGGCGCTCTGCGTATTTCTCGCTGTTGAACGAAAATCCGGCGGCCCTTGAGCGCTTGTTGCACCTGTGCGGCCTCGGCGACTTCCTGGTGCAAAGGCTGGCCGCCCATCCTCTGTTGCTGGACGAGTTGCTGGATCCTCGGATCTTCGCCGCGGCCCCGGCGCGCGACGAGCTCGCAGCAGACCTCCAGGCGCGCCTGGAGGCGGCGGGCCACGATGATCCGGAGCGCCGGATGTATGCGCTGGTGAATTTCCAGCAGGCGGCCACGTTTCGCGTCGCTGTGTCTGACCTGAATGGCGCCCTCCCGCTGATGAAAGTCAGTGATCGCCTGACGGACATCGCAGAACTGTTACTGCAAGCGGCGCTGGACATGGCCTGGCAGGAACTGGTGGCCCGGCACGGCAGGCCCCGCTGCGTAGAAGACGGTCAGACGCGGGATGCCCGCTTTGCCATCGTGGCCTACGGCAAGCTCGGCGGGCTCGAGCTCGGCTACGGCTCGGATCTGGACCTGGTATTCCTGAACGACTCAGCTGGCTCGGCGCAGCAGACCGCCGGCGAGCGCGTTGTCGACAACGCGGTGTTCTTTGCGCGCCTGACGCAGCGCCTGATCAGCGCGCTGAGCCTGACAACCGCCTCCGGCCATATGTACGAGGTGGACACCCGACTCCGGCCGTCGGGCGGCTCGGGCCTGCTGGTCTCCAGCCTCGCGGCCTTCGACCGTTACCAAAGAGAAGACGCCTGGACCTGGGAGCACCAGGCCCTGTTGCGCAGCCGTGCGGTGGCCGGCGACCCCGCCGTCTTTGCCGCCTTCGAAACCCTGCGCCGCGATGCCCTCGCGCGCTACGTGCGCAGAGACACCCTGCGAGACGAGGTTGTGACCATGCGTGGGCGCATGCGGGAGGAACTTTCCAAAGGCACAGCAGACAATTTTGACCTGAAGCAGGATCCCGGTGGCATCGCTGACATTGAATTCCTGGTGCAGTATCTCGTGCTGAAGGACGCGGACAAATACGCCGACCTGACAGAGTATTCCGACAATATCCGCCAGCTGGAAGCCCTGGCGCGCGATGACTTGCTGCCTGCCGAGGATGCCCGGCTGCTCACCGACACGTACCGCGATTACCGCACGCGCCTGCACCACCTGGCGCTGGCCGGCGAGCCCGGCCTGGCGCCGCGCCATGAAATTGCCGAGCAGGCCGCCCGGGTCGTCGCACTGTGGGACCAGGTGTTCGGCTAACGCGCGACCTGCATCCCTCGCTAATCACGGAAGGACTATGGCCCGGCTATTAATTCTTTGCAGGAGCGGCTTTAGCCGCGATTCAAATCTTTCCTCTCTCCACCGCGGGCGCGCCGGGGTCTGCGCCCGTCACGCCGGTTTGCCCTGCGCTCCTCACCGGCACAATCGAGGTGGGAGCGGCGACAGAATTCTTTAGGAGTGGCGACACAATTTTGTGGGAGCGGCTTCAGCCGCGCCGGTCCCGCCGCTTTCCTCTCTCCACCGCGGGCGTGCCGGCGTCTGTGCCCGTCACGCCGGCTTGCCCTGCGGGTGCCCTGCGCTGCTCACTCACGTCGGGGTCCGGGACACGGGGCCATCCCTGGCCCCGGGTCCCGGAGCCGCGCATCCCTGCGCGGCCCCTTCGGGCTATTCCCTCGTTCGCTGCGCTGCTCGGCAAGCCGGCTGACTGTGACGGGCACAGACCCCGGCCCACCCGCTGACGCTGGCGGCAGGTTCTCCCACGGCCAGCATGCCGTCGCGGCAAATTTCCGACCGCATTGGCTACGTTAGGAACCCTGGAATGCCCCGCACTCGATTCACGCCGTCGCCGCGGGGCGATGTCTCTTCCGGGCGTCGTCCCGGAGGAGCGGAGCCATGGATGGCGGGAGCGACGGAGGGCCGATCCGAACCCGGACATGGATGTCCGGGTGAGGTTTAGCCCGGAAGAGACATCGCCCCGCGGCGGCGGCAGTCCACCAACCTCAACGGCTCATGAAGCCGCGGCACCAGCCAAGCGAAAAGTCACCGCGCCTAAGGCGTCTCGGTAATCTCGTCGTCGACTTTCGGTGGCAGCAGGTCCGTCGGCGTGACGTTCAGTGCCAGTGCCGTGGCGCTGGCGATAAAGATCGACGAATAGGTGCCCACGACGACGCCGACGATCAGCGCGATCGAGAAACCCCGCACGGCTTCACCGCCCAGGAAATACAGCGCCAGCAACACCATCAAAGTCGTCAAGCTGGTAATCACCGTGCGGCCCAGCATCTGGTTCACTGAAGTGTTCATGAGCTCTTCAGCGCCTTCCTTGCGCACGCGCCGGAAATTCTCACGGATGCGGTCGAACACCACGATCGTGTCATTCAACGAATAGCCGATCACTGCGAGCACCGCGGCCAGCACTGCCAGATCGAAGGGAACCTGGAACACCGAGAAAAACCCCAGTGTCAGAAGCACGTCATGCACCAGCGCCGCCACCGACCCCACGGCAAACTTCCACTGGAAACGCACCATGATGTAGGCGAGGATCATTAACAGCGCAAACAGCATCGCCAGGCCGCCTCGCTCCGTCAGTTCTTCGCCCACCTGGGGGCCGACGAATTCTTCGCGGCGGAGTTCCACAGCCTGCGCGCCACCGCGCAACAGCGACATGATCTGCCGACCCACTTCACCGCTGTTGGCGCCTTCGCGCGGCAATACCCGGATCAACACGTCTGATGCGGCACCGAAATTCTGCACCTGCGCATCGCCGAAACCGCCGGCCGTGAGCCGGCTGCGCACATCCCGCAGGTCAGCAGGGCCGTCATACCCGGCCTCCAGCAGGATACCGCCGGTGAAATCGATACCAAAGTTCAAACTGCGCGTGGCCAGCGATCCGATAGACACCAGGAGCAGCACGCCAGACAACACCATGGCAATCCGGCGCACGCCAAGGAAGTTGATCTCTTTGTTCAGCCAGGGCAGTGCCATGAAACTTTCCTAGATCGTCAGGCTTTGCAGAGTGCGGCGGCCGTAAAACGCATTGGCCAGCGCGCGGGTGCCGATGATCGCCGTAAACATTGAAGTCACGATGCCGAGCGACAGGGTTACGGCAAAGCCCTTGATCGGCCCGGTGCCGAAGGCGAACAGCACCACGGCCGCGATCAGCGTGGTGATGTTAGCGTCGGCAATCGTCGACAGGGCCTTCTCATAGCCGGCGCTGATGCTCGCCTGGGGAGAATTCCCGTTGCGCAACTCTTCACGTATGCGCTCGAAGATCAGCACGTTCGCATCTACCGCCATGCCGACGGTCAGCACGATACCGGCAATGCCCGGCAAGGTCAGTGATGCCTGCAGCATAGACAACAGGGCCACCAGCAAAACGAGGTTGGTCAGCAATGCCGTGCATGCAAACAGGCCGAATACGCGGTAGTAGATGACCATGAAAACCATCACCAGCCCGAGGCCGATCACAATCGCACGGAAGCCCTTGTCGATATTGTCCTTGCCAAGACTCGGACCGACCGTGCGCTCCTCGACCTTGAAAATCGGCGCCGCCAGCGCACCGGCTCGCAGCAGCAGTGACAGGTCACGGGCTTCCAGCACTTCCAGCCCGGTAATCTGGAAATTACTGCTGAACACGCCGCGAATGGTTGCAACGTTAATGACTTCCTTTTCTTCGCGCTGCACTTCGATGATTTCGCCGCCGCGCTCCTCTTCGTCGCGTTTTTGTTCGACGAAGACCACGGCCATCGGCTTGTTCAGATTCTCTTTCGTGGTCTCAAGCATGGACCGGGCGCCCTTGCTGTCGAGCTTCACAAACACCGCGGGCATGCCTTCGGAGAAACCTGACGTAGCATCCACGAGCTGATCACCGGTGACGATGGTGCGCCGCTTCAGCAACACGGGCTGGCCGGCACGGTCGTAATAGAGTTCACAGCCCAGCGGCGCGCGGCCGCGCCTCTCTGCTTCGATGGGGTTCTCGCCATCGCAGACCAGGCGAAATTCCAGGGTGGCGGTGGCGCCCAATACCCGTTCGGCCTGCGCCGGATCCTGCACGCCAGGCAGCTGCACGACGATGCGATCGAGGCCCTGCCGCTGCACCACCGGCTCGGCGACACCGAGTTCGTTGACCCTGTTGCGCAAGGTGACGGTATTTTGTTCGATGGCAAAGTCACGCCGCTCGCGGACCTGGTCTTCTGTCATTCGCACGGTCAGCACGCCGGCTTCACCGTCTCGCCGCGCAACGATCACGACATCGGGATCTGCGTCCCGCACGATCTCTTCGGCCCTGTCGAGGTCGCCAGAATCACTGAGCCGAATGCGCACAGTGTCGCCATCCACATCGACGCTGCGGCGAATGCGCTCATCACGCAGCAGTTTACTGAAGTCTTTTTCGTAGGCCTGCAGTCGCTGTTTCACCGCAGCATCAACGTCCACCTCGAACAGGAAATGCACGCCCCCACGCAGGTCGAGCCCCAGGCTCATAGGCTGCAGACCAAGAGCCCGCAGCCAGTCGGGAGTGCGCGGCGCCAGGGTCAGCGCGACGACATAACTCTTGCCGAGCTGATCTTTGAGCTGATCGTTGGCCTTGAGCTGGTCTTCAACGCTGGCAAAGCGCACCAGGGCCTTGCCGTCTTCCAGGAACAGGGAATTCCACGTGAGGCCGTCCGCCCGCAGCACGTTCTCGATAGGATCCATCTCCAGCGGATCCATCGGCAGACCGTCGTCGCGACTAATCTGCAGCGCAGGGTCCTCACCAAAGATGTTGGGCAAGGCAACAAGCAGACCCAGCACGATCACGCCGAGCACCAGCAAATTCTTCCACAAGGGATATCGGTTCATCGCGGCGGCGGAATCTTCAGACGGCCTTCATCGTGCCCTTGGGCATCACTGCGCCGATGGTATGACGCTGCACCCGGAGCTGGACACCGTCTGCCACTTCAACGCGAACGAACTGCTCCTTGATCTCCGTCACCTTGCCGAGCACGCCGCCGGCGGTGACCACTTCGTCGCCGACGCCGAGATTCGCCACCATTTCCCGGTGCTCTTTCTGCCGCTTGTTCTGCGGACGGATCAGAAAGAAATAGAACACCACGAATATCAGGATCAGCGGCAGGAAGCTGATCAGTGGGTCGGGCTGGTCGCCAGCCTGCGCCCAAGCGTCTTGGATAAACCAGTTCATTGTGTCAAAGCGCCGCGGAGGGGCCGCGTATTATTGCATATCCCGCGGGGATTGAAGCCTCGTTAGCGTGGTTCGGGTGAACTCCGAGAAACTCCCGCCCGTAATGGCCTCCCGGATGCCAGCCATGAGCACCTGGTAGTAGTGCAGATTGTGGATCGTGTTCAGCCGCGCGCCGAGCATCTCGCCGCACTGATGCAGGTGCCGGAGATATGCCCGGCTGTAGTTCCGGCAGGTGTAGCAGGCGCAGTCCGCCTGCAGGGGTTCCGGGTCGTCCCGGTAGCGGGCGTTGCGAATGCGCACCACGCCGTCAGCCGTAAACAGATGTCCGTTGCGGGCATTGCGGGTTGGCAGTACGCAATCGAACATGTCGATACCCCGCGCCACCGCAGCGAGGATGTCTGCCGGCGTGCCGACCCCCATCAGGTAGCGGGGCTGGCCGGCGGGCATGGCCGGCACCGTGGCTTCCAGCACGGCGGCCCGCTCGGCCTCGGGTTCGCCGACGGACAGGCCGCCCAGGGCCAGCCCATCAAAGCCAATGTCCACCAGGCCCGCCAGGGACTCGGCGCGCAGCTCGGGGTACATGCCACCTTGTACGATGCCGAAGACCGCTGCGCCCCGGTCGGGGGCCGGGCCGGCGTCGAATGCGTCGCGGCTGCGGCGCGCCCAGCGCAGGGACAGGGCCATGGAATCCCGGGCGGCGGCGGCGGTGGCCGGGTATTCCGTGCATTCGTCGAAAATCATCTGGATGTCGGCACCGAGCTGGGCCTGCACTTGCATGGAATGCTCCGGCGACAGGAACACGCGGCTGCCGTCGGTGGGCGCCTGGAACTCCACCCCGTCCTCCGTCAGCTTGCGGCGCGAGGCGAGACTCCAGACCTGGAAGCCACCGGAGTCCGTCAGGATAGGCCCGTCCCAGTGCATGAAGCGATGCAGGCCGCCGAGTCGCTGCATGCGCTCGGCCCCCGGGCGCAGCATCAGGTGAAAGGTATTGCCGAGGACGATTTGCGCCCCGCTTTCCCGGACTTCTTCCGGGGTCACGGCCTTAACGGAACCGTAGGTGCCCACGGGCATGAACGCGGGTGTGTCGACGACGCCGCGCGCCAGGCGCATTTGCCCGCGGCGAGCCTTGCCGTCGGTTGCCAGCAGCTCGAAATCCACGGGCTCAGGCCGCGGCGCGATGGCAGAACATCGCGTCGCCGTAACTGAAAAACCGGTAGCGCTCTGCCACGGCGTGAGCGTAAGCCGCCTGAATGGTCGCCGCACCTGCGAAAGCAGCGACCAGCATTAGCAGGGACGATTCCGGCAGGTGGAAGTTGGTCAGAAGCGCATCGACGATCTGGAACGTGAAACCCTCGCGAATGAACAATCGCGTCTCGCCGTCGAAGGCTTGCAGCTCACCGGCCGCAGCCGCGGTCTCGAGGCCACGCACCACGGTGGTGCCCACCGCAATGATCCGACCGCCAACATCGCGCGCGTCGGCAACCTGGCGACACAGGCGCGGAAGCACCTGCAGGCGCTCGGCGTGCAGTTCGCCGCTGACCAGTTGTTCCTCGCGTACTGGTTGGAAAGTGCCGGCGCCCACGTGCAGTGTCAGGTAACCCAGCTCAACCCCGATGGAGCGCAGCCGGTTGAGCTGGCCCTGGTCGAAATGCAGGCCGGCGGTCGGTGCCGCCACCGCCCCGGGCTCACGCGCGAACACCGTCTGGTAGCGCTCGCGGTCCTGCTCGTCATCCTGACGCCTGATATATGGCGGCAGCGGCATGTGCCCATGAGCTTCCAGGATTTCCTGGACCGGGGCGTCGAAATGCAACCGGAAGAAATTGTCCTGGCGCCCGCTGACCGTTGCGCCGACTGAGTCGCTGATCTCAATGCGGCTGCCCTCGGCGGGGGTCTTACTCGCCCGCAACTGAACAAGCGCGACCTGCGGCTCCAGTTCGCGTTCGAGCAGGATCTCCACGCGCCCGCCGGTAGCCTTGTGGCCCAGCAGCCGGGCCGGTACCACGCGGGTATCGTTTAAGACCAGCAGGTCGCCCGGATTCACCAGCCGGGAAAATTCCTTGAACAGCAGGTCTTCCAGGCCACCGGTGGCCGTCGCATGCAGCAGCCGGCTCGCCGACCGCTCCGGCAAAGGCACCTGGGCAATCAGGGCCTCGGGCAGTTCGAAGGTGTAGTCGGCCGGCTGCATGGCCGGCGATTGTACGTTGCTAGGCCCGTGGCCCAAACGGGCGCAGGAATTCCAGGGAGCCCTGCGCGGGCGCCGCAGGCATCAGCACTTCCACGGTCTGCTCGCGCTGGTCGCGATAAATCTCGAATACGAGTTCTTCACCGGCTTCATAGGAGCGCAGGATCCGCATGGTGTGCGCAGGGCTCTGCGCCGTACGCCCGCCGATCTTCATGATCACGTCACCGTCGCGCAGCGGAATGACATCGCTGTCCGGTGCTCGCACGACCAGGATGCCCTGCCCGGTACCAAAGTAGCGCCCGAGGTCCGGGGTCAGTGCCACCAGTTCCATGCCGCCGAATACACCGCCGCGCCACTGACGAACCAGCGGATCGATCAGTTGCGTCTCGATGTCTGCGCCTAACTGTTCCAGGGACCGGCGAAACGGAAACCCGGGGCGCATCACTGACGGGTCGAACTCGCCGGCAACTGCCGTGGCCCGCGCTGATCTGCCATTGCGCAGGTAGTCGATCTCGAGTGCGTCCCCGGGGTTCGCGGTCTCCATGAATTCAATCAACACGGCGCTGGCTGCGGCAGCCGACTCGGCCATCAGTGTTTGACCGCCGATGGCGATAAGCACGTCCCCTGTCTGCAGGCCGGCGGCTTCGGCGGGGCCGCCGGGGGAGACCCCCGCCACCGGTACGCCTTCAACGGGCCCGCTGTCGGCATCACCTGACGCGATATTGACACCCAGCACGGCTGCGCCATGGGCGGCCGCAGCGAACAGGCACAGCGTCAATATTGAAAACTTGCGGATCATGGCTTCGCTCCTAATACGCCGCGATGCCCGCCTCGGTATAGCGGGCCCGCACGAGTTCGCCCATCAGGCCCACCCGTTCACGCCACAGGGCTGGCTCGGCACTGCCCGCACTGGCATCGGCGCGCGCGCGGCTGAGTCTCCAGTCCAGTTCGGCAATTCGGTCTTCGATCGTAGCGATGGCCGCAGCGTTTTCGGCCCGCACGAGTTCCGGCTGGCCCGGCAGGCCACGCAGCATGGTTTCCAGGGCGCGGGATTGCGCCCGCAGTCGGTTGAGCTCCGGCGCAGGCGCCTGCACCACCGTCAATTCGGGCACCGGCGCGACGGTCGCAGGTTCTTGCGAGGTCACCAGGACTATGGTGACCACCAGGCCCGCCGCGGTGACGGTCAGCCCACCCGCCAGGATTACAGGCCACAGCTGCCGCCACCGTGCGAGCCGGCGTTCACGCCTGGCGGCGCGAGTCACGCGCTGCCAGGCAGAGGCCGGCGGGTCGAGTTCGGGCAGGCGCCGCAGCCTTTGCTCAACCGGTGCGTTCATCACGGTCTCCCGCCAGCGCGTCTTCGCCCAGCATGTCCCGCAGGCGCGCATGCGCCCGCGACAACTGTGACTTGGAAAAACTCACGCTCATGCCCATCAGCCGGGCAATCTCTGCGTGGCTGTAACCCTCGACGTCGTACAGCAGCACCACCACGCGGCTGACGTCCGGCAGGCGTGCCAGGGCGCGCTCCAGGTCCATGTTCAACTGCAGCGCATGCGTTTCCGCGGGGCTGGCTGGCTCTACGGCAACCGCCTCAGCTTCGCCGAGGTCCCGGAACAGCGTGGCCCTGCGCTGCCATGCCGACCGGAGGTGCATCAGGCTCTTGCTGACCGCAATGCGGCGCACCCAGGTGGCGAGGGAGGCCTCGGCACGGAACTGGCCGAGGCTGCGGATCACCTCGAGAAAGGTCTCCTGGAGGATATCGTCGGCGACGGCCCTGGAACCCGTCATCCGGGCGGCCAGGCTGAATACGGGCCGGCTGAAGACCCTGAAGATCTCTCCGTGGGCCTGCATATCGCCGCGTTGCCCGCGCGCGAGCACGTCGGGGGGAATCGATTTGTTGGCAAAACCGGACATGTGACAGTTGGATGCGGTGGGCCCCCAAAAAGTTGCATGCTCCGTTGCCGGATTGCCGGCCCGGGGGCCCTGGGGTCACCGTTGCTCCCGGTCCGCAGCCGTTAGAGCAGGTCCTGGTTCAGCTTCTTCAGCATCTGCACGAGTTCGGTGCCTGATTGGGCCCCTGATTTTTCGTGCAAGCCAATCTCCCGCATCTGCTCGTGGATCACGCGTACCGTCTCTGCGTGCCACTTCTGTTCGGATTTGGCTTTGGCGGTCGGGCGCAACCGCCGCCGGCGACGATCGTGCGGGTCGATAAATTCCTCCAGCATCCCGGCGTTCATCTCGGCGGCCACGTAACGCGAGACACTCGACTTCGGCAGCTGGGTAATGTCGGCGAGTTCGGTCACCGTGGGCTGGTAGCCGTAGCGATCCAGGATAATCAGGCTCAGCACAATCAGCAGTTGCCCACTGGGCGAGCTGCCGTAGCGGTGCACCGCCAGGGAAACCATGCGCCAGAAGGTCGCATACAGGTAAACGACGTCGAGCTCGTGTTCCTCAGCTGGGCTCATTGATCTACCGGTCAGGCTACAAAGGTGCGTAGCCTATGCGCGGCCCGCGCTGCAATCAATACCGACTACGCGACGGCGTTTTTGCTAGCATTGCGCCCCAGCCGGGATGGCGGAACTGGTAGACGCGCCGGACTCAAAATCCGGTTCTGGCAACAGAGTGGGGGTTCGATTCCCCCTCCCGGCACCATAGGATTAGGGACGTTTCGGCTAGTAACGAGAGCATTCGGAGACCACCAAGGTCACGTCCCGGTCCGAGTCTCCACATTCCTTGGATTCGAGACATTTCCTAATGTAGCGAGAGCCTCCTGATACCACACGGGTTAATCCGGTCCGAATCTCCCCTGTCTTCCGATTCGAGACATTTCCTAATGTAGCGAGAGCCTCCGGAGACCACCAGGGTCACGTCCCGGTCCGAGTCTCCACAGTCAGCACTTCCCCATGCTCCCGCGTTGCCAGGAACGTCACTTCCGGCCAGCGCTCCTCCGTCAACTCCAGGTTGTATTTGTTCGTAGCAAGAAACACCGGGTTACCGTCGACGTCAGCGGCCAGTGACGTGCCTTCTTTGCGCTCGAAATCAGCGCGCGTCGCTGCATCCGGGAACACCAGCCAACGGGCGGTGTGCATCGCCACCGGCTCGTGGACCGCGTCGACGTTGTATTCGCCCTTGAGGCGATGCGCGACGATATCGAACTGCAGGCGTCCGACCGCGCCCAGTATGATGCGGCCGCCGGCCAGCGTGAACACCTGCACAGCGCCCTCCTCGCCCAGCTCCTGCAGGCCTTTTTGCAGCTGCTTGGCCTTGAACGGGTCTTTCGGCCGCGCGCTCACGAACAGCTCGGGCGCGAAATACGGAATGCCCTTGAAATCCAGCGCCTCACCTTCAGACAAGGTGTCGCCGATCTGCAGCTGGCCGTGGTTGTGGATGCCGATGATGTCGCCGCCCACGGCGTCTTCGCTTTTCACGCGCTCGTTGGCCATAAAGGTCGTGGCGTTGCCGATGCGCATCTCGCGGTTGAGCCGCAGGTGCCGGACCTTCATGCCCGGCTGGTAACGCCCGGAACAGACGCGAAAAAAGGCGATGCGGTCGCGATGCTTCGGGTCCATGTTGGCCTGGATCTTGAATACGAAGCCAGTGAAAGGCGCCTCTACCGGATCGACGGAGCGCTCGCCGGCATCGCGCGGCTGGGGCGGTGGCGCCCAATCCAGCAGGGCCTGCAGGACTTCCTGCACGCCGAAATTATTGATCCCGGAGCCGAAGAAAACCGGTGTCTGCATCCCTGCATGGAATAACTCCAGGTCGAAAGGCGAGCTGGCTTCGCGGATGAGATCCACCTCCTCGCGCAGCGTTTCGACTTCGTTCGGAAACAACTCGTCCAGGCGGGGATTGTCGAGACCGCTGATGAGTTCGGCATCGGCATTGGCCCGCTGCTGCCCTGCCGTAAATCGCAGCAATCGATCGTCCAGCAGGTGATAGACGCCGCGGAAGGTCTTGCCCATGCCCACCGGCCACGTCACAGGTGCGCAGTCAATTTTCAGCGTTTCCTCTACCTCTTCGAGAATATCCAGCGGTCCACGCACTTCCCGATCGAGCTTATTAATGAATGTGATGATCGGCGTATTGCGCAGCCGGCAGACTTCCAGCAACTTGATCGTCTGCGCTTCAACGCCCTTTGCCGCATCGATAACCATGACGGCCGCATCTACCGCGGTGAGTACGCGGTAGGTGTCTTCGGAGAAGTCCTGGTGGCCTGGCGTGTCCAGGAGATTGATCGTGTGGCCGGCATATTCGAACTGCATGACCGAGCTGGTCACGGAGATACCACGCTGCTTTTCGATCTCCATCCAGTCTGAGGTCGCGTGTCTCGTGGCTCGCCGCGCCTTCACCGCACCGGCGAGCTGGATCGCGCCACCGAACAGCAACAGCTTCTCCGTCAAGGTGGTTTTCCCGGCGTCCGGGTGAGAAATGATCCCGAATGTCCGGCGCGCCGCCACTTCCCGCTGCAGGTCGGGCTTCACCGGCGGATTTTTGGCTGCTTCACTCACGAACCTATGCGCTCTTGCGTGATTCCCGTTTCCGCTCGGATCCCGTGAGTAGCTTCTTGCGAATCCGGATCTGGCCAGGCGTCACTTCGACCAACTCATCGTCGTCGATGAATTCCAGCGCCTGCTCGAGGCTGAAGCGAACCGGTGACGTCAGCACCAGGTTCTCATCGGTACCCGCAGCACGAACATTGGTCAGCTGTTTTGCCTTGGTCGGATTCACGATCAGATCGTTGCCCCGACTGTGGATGCCAACCACCATACCCTCGTAAACCTCTTCACCATGGCCAATCAGCAACCGGCCGCGATCCTGCAGGTTGAACAGCGCATAGGCCAGCGCCTTGCCGTGTACCGTGGAGACCATCACGCCGTTAATACGCTGCGCGATCGTGCCCGGCACCCGCCGGTCGTAGCAGTCGAACACGTGATACAGCAATCCGGTTCCGGCCGTGGCTGTCAGGTACTCCGTGCGGAAGCCAATTAGCCCGCGCGCCGGGATCCGGTAGTCGAGTCGCACACGGCCCTTGCCGTCCGCCTGCATGTTCTGCAGGTCGCCCTTGCGCTGGGCCAGCCGTTCCATCACCGCGCCCTGGTAGGGCTCGGCGAAATCCACCGTGAGATGCTCCCACGGCTCGCGCAGCTGTCCGTCGATCTCCTGTTCGATGACCTCGGGGCGCGACACCGCCAGTTCGTAGCCTTCTCGACGCATGGTCTCGATGAGGACGGACAGGTGTAGTTCGCCGCGGCCCGATACGCGGAACTTGTCCGGGTCTTCCGTCGTTTCTACGCGCAGGGCAACGTTGTGCTGGCGTTCGCGGTTCAACCGTTCACCGATCTGGCGGCTGGTCAGATATTTGCCGACGCGCCCGGCGAACGGCGACTTGTTCACCTGGAAGGTCATGCTGATCGTTGGCTCGTCCACGGTCAGGGGTGGTAATGCCTCGGCCTGCTCCCGATCACACAAGGTATCGGAAATGGCGAGGTTGTCGACGCCGCTGAATGCCACGATATCACCTGCTCCGGCCTCCTCCACCCGCACACGCTCCAGGCCGAAAAAGCCGTAGAGTTCGCCGATTCGGGCGCCGCGTTGCCGGCCATCGGCGCCGACCACCGTAACCGGGAGATTGGCCGCGACCGTGCCACGCGTCACCCGGCCGATACCGAGCTGACCCACGTAGGTGTCATAGCCGAGGCTCGACACCTGCAATTGCAAAGCGCCTGCCGGGTCAACGGCCGGCGACGGCACCTGGTCGACGATGGCCTGGAATAGTGGCGTCATATCGCCGGATCGAGCCTCGGAGTCCGCCGCTGCAAAGCCCTGCAGGGCCGAGGCGTAGATCACCGGGAAGTCCAGCTGTTCGTCACTGGCACCCAGCCGGTCGAACAGGTCGAAGGTCTGATCCAGCACCCAGTCAGGCCGCGCGCCGTCGCGGTCGATCTTGTTAATCACCACCAGCGGTGTGAGCCCGCGGTCAAAAGCCTTCTGCGTCACGAAGCGCGTCTGCGGCATCGGCCCCTCGACGGCATCCACCAGCAGCAGCACGCCGTCGACCATGGACAACACGCGTTCCACTTCACCGCCAAAATCGGCGTGGCCCGGCGTGTCCACAATATTGATGCGCCAGTCGCGCCAGGTGATGGCGGTGTTTTTGGACAGGATCGTGATGCCCCGCTCACGTTCCAGGTCGCCGGAATCCATCACCCGGTCGGGCAGCGCGCCCCGCTCGTCCAGCGTGCCGGACTGGCGCAGCAGCTGGTCCACCAGCGTGGTCTTGCCGTGATCAACGTGCGCGATGATCGCGATGTTGCGAAGTTGCCGTGGTTCAGTCATTGGCTGCAACCCTCTGCCACGCCGGTCAGTGGCTGGCGGCGCGGCGCGCGCGGCCTCGACCGCGCCGGCGCGCCGGAGCCGCAGCCCGCGGACGATTGCCGCCAGGCCGACCCCGGTTTGCAGCCAGGGGCACTTCCGGCTCATAGCCGGCTACCACTTCTTGAGGAATCTGGCGTTTCAGCAGCTTCTCTATGCCGGCCAGGAACTCGCGCTCTTCGGCGCACACCAGCGATATGGCCTGGCCCTCACGACCAGCCCGACCCGTGCGCCCGATCCGGTGCACATAGTCTTCCGGCACATTGGGCAGTTCATAGTTCACCACGTGGGGCAACTGATCGATGTCCAGGCCGCGCGCGGCAATGTCCGTCGCGACGAGCACACGGACCGCACCATTCTTGAAGCCGTGGAGCGCCCGGGTCCGGGCGCCCTGGCTCTTGTTGCCATGGATTGCCGCCGCGCTCAGGCCGTCCCGCTCCAATTGCTGGGCGAGCCGGTTAGCGCCGTGTTTCGTGCGCGTAAACACCAGCACCTGCCGCCAGTTGCGCTGCCCAATCATGTGCGACAGAAACTCGCGCTTGCGCCGCTTGTCCAGCGGGAAAACCAGCTGGTCTATGCGCTCGGCAGTCGCGTTCCGCGGCGACACCTGCACCTCGGCCGGATTGTCCAGCAGCTGGCCAGCAAGCTGACGTATCTCCTGCGTGTAGGTGGCCGAGAACAGCAAGTTCTGGCGGCGCGCGGGCAGCAGCGCGAGGATGCGCCGTATATCCCGCAGGAAACCCATGTCGAGCATGCGGTCCGCTTCGTCGAGCACCAGCACTTCGACCGCCGACAGATCGACGGTGCGCTGGCCCGCGTGATCGAGCAGCCGCCCGGGGGTCGCAACAATCACATCGACACCGCGGCGCAGAGCCGCAAACTGCGGGTTGATGCCGACGCCGCCAAATATCACGGTGGTGCGCAGGTCCAGGTGGCGGCCATAAGCCTCGAAACTCGCACCCACCTGGGCAGCCAGTTCACGCGTTGGTGTCAGCACCAGCGCGCGCACGCGTCGCGTTTTGCCGGTGGGTGGATGGGCAGCCAGTTGCTGCAAGACCGGCAGCGCGAAGGCAGCGGTCTTGCCGGTGCCCGTCTGTGCGCCGGCCAACAGGTCACGACCCGCCAGCACGGCGGGAATCGCCTCACATTGCACGGGTGTAGGTTCATCGTAGCCCTGGTCGTGCACAGCACGCACCAGTTCGGCCTCGAGGCCGAGTGATTCAAAGGACATTCTGTGTTAGCTCCGTGATTCGCCTGCCCGGCGCTTAACAGCGCGGGTACGGTCGGGGGCGAGATCACTGAAAATTAAGTTGCTGGCGGGTTTGCCAGAAGTGGAACGCAGACCGAAGTGCGTCCCGGCGCGGCGACTATAACAGATCCCGGGCAAATGGAAGCCGTTGATTCGCCGTTTTTGCGTCGATCCTTTAACCTTCTACGATGCAATTCTGTACCCAGTGCGCGGCGCCCGTCGAATCCAGGGTTCCAGACGGTGACAACCGGCCCCGCTTTGTCTGCACCCGCTGCGGCTCCATTCACTACCAGAATCCGCGGATGGTGGTGGGCTGTGTACCCGAGCACGAGGGCAAAATCCTGCTGTGCAAGCGCTCCATCGAGCCTCGTTACGGGTTCTGGACGCTGCCGGCCGGCTTCATGGAACTGGGCGAGACTGTCGCCGCAGCCGCCCTCCGGGAGACCTGGGAAGAAGCCCTGGCCCGGGTCGAACTGGGCCCCATGTTCGCCCTGGTGGACGTAGTGCATGCCGGGCAGGTTCACGCTTTTTTCGCCGCCAGGCTGCCAAAGCCCGAGTTCGGCGCTGGAGAAGAAACCCTGGAGACGCGGCTGTTCGAGCCGGCGGACATTCCGTGGTCCGAACTGGCCTTCCCTTCAGTACGGCTGGCATTGGAATGCTACCTGGAGCATCGGGACACCGGTCTGGACACGACGCATCTGCTGGATGCGCCGCGAATCCGCATCTCCTGAGGGCACCGGCACCGGCTTGGACTTTGCAACCGGCTCGCAATTCAATAGAGTAACGCGTCCCCCGTGCAGCTCCGCGGGGGTGATGGAGAATGGGATGACCTTCGTCGTTACAGAAAAGTGCATTCGCTGCAAATACATGGACTGCGTGGAAGTCTGTCCGGTGGACTGCTTCCATGAGGGTCCGAATATGCTCGTGATCGACCCGGACGAGTGCATTGACTGCACGCTGTGCGAACCGGAATGCCCGGTGGAAGCCATTTATTCGGAAGACGAAATCCCCAAGGGGCAGGAGCAGATGCTCGAGCTCAATGCGGAGCTTTCCCAGCAGTGGCGGGTGATTACCGAGGCGGGCACGCCGCCGGACAATGCCGACGAGTGGAAAGACGTCGAAGAGAAGCTCCAGTACCTGGAGCGCTAGCGGACACTCAAGCGAGCCGAGGGATAATCGATCAGATTTCGCCGCTGTCGATGCGCTCCTTGAGTTCCTCGGCCGGCAGATAGCCCGGCACCATCACACCGTGATCGGTCACAATGGCCGGGGTACCACGAATACCGAAAGATGCTCCCAGCCGATAATGCTGGTCTACCGGCGTTGTACCACAGCTCTCCGAGTCGATTGTCTCGCCGCGCTTGGCGCGGGTCAGCGCATCGTTGCGATCTTCCGCACACCAGACACTGTCGGCCTTGGCCCAGCTCTCGGTGTTTGGCCCGCTGCGCGGGAAAAACATATAACGAACCCGGAAGCCCTGCTCGTTGTAATTGGCTATCTCGCGATGCAACTTGCGGCAGTAACCACAGTCAATATCTGTAAACACTGTAATCGTGTGATCGGCCGGCCCGTCGGGCTCGAAGACGATCATGCTGCCCTCACCCACCGCAGCAATCGCATCCAGGCGCGCATCTGCCCGCCGCTGTTCGGTGAGATTCTCTTCGGTCCCCAGGTCGTAGATGTCGCCCTGGAACATGTACTTTGCATCTTCGGTCACGTAAGCGACGCGTTCGCCAATCAGGATCTCGTAGATGCCGGGAATCGGCGATGGCCGGACGCTGCCCGGCTTCAACTCCGGAAACTGTTCGGCGATCCAGGCCGCTTTCTCGTCGTCATTGTCGGCAGCCACTGCCGCAAAAGGCAATGCGATGGCCAGCAAGAGCGCCGGCGCGAACATTGTTAACCGTGACATTGGGGCGTCCTGTCTGTCCGTGCGTCTACTTATGGACCACCGGCAGGGCCTGCGGTTCCGCGGCCCTTCGGAAGAGTCAAAATACTAGCACGAAGGGCGGCTGCCCGGCCTGACGCCTTAACCGCGTGGGTGGTGCCGGGCGTGGAGGTCTTTCATGCGCTCCCGGGCCACGTGCGTATAAATCTGTGTCGTGGACAGGTCGCTGTGACCCAGCAACATCTGCACGACACGCAGGTCAGCACCGTGGTTCAGCAAGTGCGTTGCAAAGGCATGCCGCAGCGTATGCGGCGACAGCTTGCCGCCGATCTCGGCCTTCTTGGCATAGCGTTTGATGATGTGCCAGAACGCCTGGCGAGTCATGCGGTCACCGCGCCGGGTGGGGAACATATAGTCGGTTTGCCGCTCGAGGAGTATTTCCACCCGCGGGCCGCCCATGAATTCGCGCAACCAGCGCTGGGCTTCCTCCCCGATGGGAATCAGGCGCTCGCGATCACCCTTGCCCTGAATGCGCAGCACACCCTGGTTCAGGTTGACATCGCTCTGCTGCAGATTAATCAGCTCAGATACGCGCAGGCCGGTGGCATACAACAGCTCCAGCATCGCGCGGTCGCGGTGACCGAGGGGGTCGCGCGTCTCCGGCGCGGCCAGCAGCGCCTCGACTTCGCCCTCGCTCAGCGACTTCGGCAACGAGCGGCCGACCTTCGGCATATCGATTTTCAGCGTCGGATCCTCGCCGATCACGCCTTCGCGCAGCAGGAACCGGTAGAAACGGCGGAAACTGGAAAGCTGTCGGGCCGTCGACCGGGGCTTGGCGCCCGATTCGGTCCGCCACGCGATGAAGGCCAGCAAATCGGCCCGCGTCGCGTAAATGAGACTCACGTCCCGCTTCGCCAGCCAGCGCTGCAAGGCAACGAGGTCGGCTCGGTAGGCGCCCAGCGTATTCGTGGACAGCCCGCGTTCCATCCAGATCGCATCAAGGAACTTGTCGATGATGGCCTCGGGGTTGGCCGCCTTAACGCTGGAGGCGTCCGGCCGGTTTGCAGGTGCAGTCGACATTACGTTAGTTCGCAACTCCCAGCAATCTCGCTCTCGCGGGATTGATCCATGCTCATGCGCGCGCCGATAATGCTGTGGCCGCGTCGCACGTCCTTGTGCTTCAACCGATACCGCTCTGCAGCATCTACACCGCTTCCCTGCTGCGGTTCGAGCACGGACGCAGTATGCGGCGGGGATCGCACGGGTCGCCGTGATTGGTTTCACAAAAAATATCAAGGGATTACATAAACGAATGTTGCTGGAGTCATCGCCGTGACGGGGGTCACGACCCGCATCGGGCATATGGCCTGGGGAGTGGCCACCTGGGTGCTGTTCGTGCTGATCAGCCTGGGGGTGATCCTCGGACTCGCCGTGGTGCCGGGCCTGGACCGGCGCCGGCGGCTGGCGCGTGGCGGGGCCCGGCTAACCCTCCGGCTGGCCGGCATTCCGCTGCAGGTCAGCGGGCTGGAACATCTGCCCGACGGGCCCTGCATTGTGGTGTCCAACCACGCCAGCTACCTGGACGGCGTGATCATGGCGGCAGCGCTCCCGCCACGGTTCGGTTTTGTCATCAAGCGGGGGCTGACCCGGGTGCCCCTGGCTCATTTCATGCTGCGACGGGTCGGCTCCGAGTTCGTGGAACGTGAACAGAATTCCCAGGGCTTGCGCGATGCCCGCCGCATTTTGCAGCAGGCCGGTGTCGGCCGCTCCCTGGTATTTTTTCCGGAGGGGACTTTTCGACGCGAGCCGGGCCTGGGTCGCTTTCGCCCGGGCGCCTTCAATGCCGCCCGGCGCGGCCAGGTGCCGCTGGTACCAGTCGTGATTCTAGGCAGCCGCGCCATGCTGCCCGCCCACACGCGGCTGCCCAGCCCGGGGCGGCTCGAAGTGCATATCCAGCGGCCCGTTGAGACAAAACTTGGCGGCACGTCGGCGGAACTCATGGCCCAATGCCGGGCGATAATGTTGCCGACTCTAGGGGAACCGGATCTCGACAATTAGCACTCGGTCCTTTGCCGTATCAGGCGGCATGGGCATAATCGCGCGTTTCGCCCGCAATGCGGGCACGCTCTGGACCAGACCAAAGGAATAGTCGTGAGCCAGGAACAGGTCGTCATCGTTGCTGCCCACCGAACCCCGATCGGCGCGTTCCAGGGGGCGCTGGGGACGGTGAGCTCGCCGGCGCTGTCGGCCGCTGCCACCCGGGCGTGTCTGGCCGACTCCGGGCTGGATGGCGGCGACGTCAGTCACGCGTTGATCGGCTGCGTGCTGCAGGCCGGCCTCGGCCAGGCCCCGGCCCGGCAAGCAGCGCTCGCAGCCGGCCTGCCCGATAGCGTTGACTGCACCACAATCAACAAGGTCTGCGGTTCCGGCATGCGTGCCATCACCTTCGGCGTTGACCAGCTGCGGGCGGGCGCAACCGGCGCGATTCTCGCTGGCGGCATGGAGTCGATGACCGGCGCACCCTACCTGTTGCCGAAGGCCCGCGGCGGCTACCGAATGGGCAACGGCGAAATCATTGACCACATGTTTTTCGACGGCCTGCAGAACCCCTACGACGGCGAGATGATGGGCCACTTCGGCGAGGCGACGGCCCGCCGCTACGGGTTCACCCGCGAACAGCAGGATGAGTTTGCGATCAGCTCCGTAGAACGCGCCAATGCCGCCATCGATTCCGGTGCGTTTGCCAGCGAGATAACGCCGGTGACGGTGACTCACCGCAAGAATGAGACCATTGTTGAACACGACGAGGTGCCGTCGACGCTGAATCTAAAACGCATTCCCAAGCTGCGGCCGGCCTTCGCCAAAGACGGCACGGTGACGGCCGCGAGTTCTTCCGGCATTGCCGACGGCGCTGCGTCACTGCTGCTGATGACCGCAGCGGAAGCGCGCCGGCGCAAGCTGCCGATCCTGGCCCGGATTGCCGGGCACAGCAGCCATTCCCACGAACCTGAATGGTTCACCACGGCACCGGTCAGCGCGATACGCAAACTTCACGAGCAGCTGGGGTGGACGCCTGCCGACGTGGACCTCTATGAGATCAACGAAGCCTTCGCCTGCGTCACCATGGCGGCGATGCAAGAACTCGATCTCGACCGCCGGCGTGTGAATGTGAACGGGGGTTCCTGTGCTCTCGGCCATCCAATCGGCGCCACCGGCGCACGCATTGTGACGACCCTGGTGCACGCGCTGCGCCACCGCGGCGGCAAACGCGGCGTGGCGGCACTGTGTATCGGCGGCGGTGAGGCGCTGGCAGTGGGAATCGAGATCGACTGAACGGGGCCCACGCCCTACATGCCCGAGTAGTTCGGCCCGCCGCTGCCTTCCGGCACGGTCCAGTTGATATTCTGCGCCGGATCCTTGATGTCACAAGTCTTGCAATGCACGCAATTCTGCGCGTTGATCTGGAATCGCTTGCCGCCGCCAGCGTCATCTACGACTTCATAAACGCCCGCCGGGCAGTAACGCTGGGCGGGCTCCGCATAGCGCGGCAGATTATCGCGCACCGGCAACTCCGGGTCTGCCAACTGCAGATGGCAGGGCTGGTCTTCTTCGTGATTGGTGCTGGACAGGAAGACCGATGACAACCGGTCGAAGCTGATCACGCCATCGGGCTTCGGGTAGTCAATGGGCTTTGCGCTGTCTGCAGGCACCAGCGTCGCGTGATCCGGTTGTCTTGAACGCAGCGTAAACGGCAGGCGGCCGGCAAACAGGACCTGGTCAAGCCAGGTGAAGGCTGAGCCGAGGAGCGTGCCCAGCTTTTTCTGGGCCGGCCCGAAGTTGCGCGCGCGATGCAGTTCTTTATAAACCCAGGATGCACGCACGGCCTCGGGATAGTCTTCCAGCACTGCGGCCGCGGAGTCGCCGTCGGCCAACGCGGCAAAAACGGACTCTGCCGCGATCATTCCGGTCTTCAGCGCGGTGTGTGAACCCTTGATCTTCACGCCATTCAGAAACCCGGCCTCGCAGCCGGCCAGCAGGCCACCAGGAAACACCAGCTTCGGCAGCGACTGCAGCCCGCCCTTGTTCACACACCGTGCCCCGTAGGAGACGCGCTTGCCGCCTTCAAGCAGGCGGCGAACGCGCGGGTGCTGCTTCCAGCGTTGAAACTCTTCGAACGGACTGAGCCACGGATTGCGATAGTTCAGCGCGACGATCAGCCCAAGGGACAGCTGGTTATTCTTCGCGTGGTAGACGAAACCACCACCTTCCGTACCGTTGTCCAGGGGCCAGCCGAGCGTATGCATGACACGGCCTTCTTCGTGTTTAGCCGGGTCGATCTCCCAGATCTCCTTAATACCGAGGCCGTAGTGCTGGGGATCGGCGCCGTCGCGCAAATCAAAGCGCTGCATCAGTTGCTTGCCCAGGTTGCCGTGACAGCCCTCGGAAAAAATCGTGTACTGCGCCCGCAGTTCATAGCCCGGCTCGAAACCGCCTTTCGGCTCACCGTCACGATTGCGCCCCATGTCACCGGTTGCAACCCCCACTACCCGGTCGCCGTCGTACAACACTTCGGCAGCGGCAAAGCCAGGGAACAGATTGGCGCCAAGGGCCTCGGCCTGATCGCCCAGCCAGCGACACAACTCACCCAGGCTAATGATGTAATTGCCGTGATTGCGCGCTGGCCCGGGCAGGAACATGTCGGGAACCCGCAAGGCCCCGTCGGCGCTGGTCAGAAAATAGAAATCATCGCCCGTCACGGGCACCGTCACCGGCGCACCGCGCTCTCGCCAGTCCGGAAACAGCTCGTCGAGGGGCCGCGGCTCGAAGACCGCTCCGGACAAGATGTGCACGCCAATCTCCGAACCCTTTTCCACGACGCAGACATTCAGCTCACGGCCCGTTTCCGCCGCCAGCTGCAGCAGCCGGCAGGCCGCACCCAGCCCGCACGGGCCGGCGCCGACGATGACCACGTCAAAGTCCATGGATTCTCGCTCTGTCATGGCGACTCTCTACTGTTGTCCAACGGCGCAAGCATGCTCGAATTCTAGAGCCTAGCGGATCGCACCGCTTGTCTGCCAAAGCCATCTGGTTGCCGGTAAGAGCGGCTGGGCCAGTGATTCAGCCGGCGGTTCGCCAGCTGCAGGCCAGCCGGGCCGTCGCGGCTAAAGCCGCTCCCACGGGAGATGGTCATGGCGGCCCATGAGTGCGGCAGTTGCGCGAACGCAGGGATGGACCCCACCAGCGCTTGCGCACACCCTGCAAACCGCTACTCTTGGCGCCCACCGCCAGCATGCAGCGTCGTTGATGCACCTGGAACATCTCTACCGACAGGCCCTCGACGCGCAGGGCTACACGCCCGACCCGGCACAGCTCGAAGCGGTGGCGACACTGCAACGAGTGGGGGACGAACTGGTCACGTGGCGACCTTCGGCCGGCCGCCTCGCGCGGCTGCGGCGTCGCGTGCTGGGCCCAACGAGCCGCAAGGAACGGGTCCGGGGCGCGTATCTCTGGGGCGGCGTCGGCCGCGGCAAAACCTTCATCATGGACCTGTTCTTCGACGCCCTGCCCTTCGAAGACAAGCTCCGCTATCACTTCCACCGCATTATGTATCGGGTGCACCGACGCCTCGCCGAGCTCGGTCACCTCCGCGATCCACTGGACGTCGTGGCCGCAGAACTGGCTGGCCAGGCCCGGCTGATCTGCTTCGACGAATTTTTTGTCGGCGATATCGCCGATGCAATGATCCTTGCGCGACTGCTGGATGCGCTGTTTGAACGCGACGTGGCACTCGTGACCACGTCCAATATCCCTCCAGACGAGCTCTACCGGGGCGGGTTGCAGCGGCAGAAGTTTCTGCCGGCCATCGAGCTGCTAAACGCCCATACAGAAGTCGTCGAGGTGGACGGCGGCGCCGATTACCGATTGCGTTTGCTGGAAAAGGCGGAGATCTACCACTCGCCCCTGGATAGGCTTGCAGAGCAGAACCTCGCCGGCTACTTCGCCAGCATGTCCCCGGATGCCGGTACCGTGGGGCAGGACATCGAAGTGCTCGGCCGCAACATCCGCACCGTGCGGCGCGCCGACGGCATCGCCTGGTTCGACTTTGAAGAGCTGTGCGGCGGGCCGCGCAGCCAGGACGACTACATCGAAATTGCCCGCACCTTCCAGACCGTCATACTGGCCGCCGTGCCGCTGCTGGACGAGGTGCGCGAGAACGAAGCCCGGCGTTTCATCGCCCTGGTGGACGAGTTTTATGACCGGCGGGTGAAGCTCATCATCTCCGCCGCCGAGTGCATCGATGACCTGTACCGGGGCCGGCGTCTGCCGCGGGAATTCGAGCGCACGCGCAGCCGCCTGAAAGAGATGCAGTCGCACCAGTACCTGGCGGCCCAACACGTCCCCTGACGGCCTTCGACGGGGCGGTTACACTATCCTCAGGAGACGGGAGGACAACGACCATGGCGGGAAAACTCGTGCTGTGCCGGCACGGCCAAAGCATCTGGAACCTCGAGAACCTGTTTACCGGCTGGACCGACGTGGACCTGACGGAAAAAGGCATTCAGGAGGCCCGCACCGCCGGGCAGCAGCTCAAGGAACTGGGGTTTCAATTTGACCTCGCTTATACATCAGTGCTGAAGCGAGCTATCCGCACACTGTGGCTGATTCTCGACGAGATGGACCAGATGTGGATTCCGGTGGAACGAGCCTGGGAACTGAATGAACGCCATTACGGTGCGCTGCAGGGCCTGGACAAGGCGGCAACCGCCGCAAAGTATGGCGACGACCAGGTGCACATCTGGCGGCGCAGTTATGACACACCGCCACCGGAGCTGGAGAAAAGCGATGAACGGCACCCGTGCCATGACCCCCGCTACGCAGGTATCGCAAATCTGCCCGGCACGGAATCACTGAAGATTACCCTCGAACGAGTCGAACCCTACTGGCGCGATCGCATTGCGCCCCAGTTGCGCGAGGGCAAAGATATACTCATTTCTGCCCACGGCAACAGCCTGCGCGCGCTGGTAAAAATGCTGGACGGCATTTCCGACGACGAGATCACCGGTCTGAACATCCCCACGGGCATTCCACTGGTCTACGATCTCAACGACGACCTCAGCCCGCGCAGCCGTGAATATATCGGCGACCCGGAGGCTGCCCGCAAAGCCGCGGAGGCCGTGGCCAGGCAGGCAAGCGGCGGCTAATGCTCTACGCGCTGGGGGATCGCAAGCCAATCACTGCAGGCGACTTCTATGTCGCCCCCGGCGCAGCGGTCATCGGCGACGTGAATCTCGGTCCCGACACCAGCGTGTGGTTCGGCGCAGTCGTGCGCGGCGACGTGGAACCCATCACGATAGGCCGCGGCACCAACATCCAGGACGGTTCGGTGCTGCATGCCGACCCCGGGTGCCCCCTCGTGCTCGACGAATTCGTAACGGTCGGCCACCAGGTCATGCTGCACGGCTGCCGTATTGGCAAGTACAGCCTGATCGGCATCGGCAGCCGGATTCTGAACGGTGCCGTGATCGGGGCGAACAGCATCGTTGGCGCGCACGCGCTGGTGACGGAAGGAAAAGTTTTTCCGGAAGGCGTGCTGATCATCGGCTCGCCGGCCAAAGTCGCGCGTGATCTCACCGATGACGAAATGGCCCAGTTACCCACCAGCGCGCAACGTTACATCGACCGCGCGAAGCTATACCGCAAGGATCTCAGCGTAGTCTGATCAGTCCTTCCTGGGCGGTGGAGATAACCAGCTGACCGTCCTGCGTGAACATCTGGCCGCGCGCCAGGCCGCGCGCGCCCGACGAGGTTGGGCTGTCAAAGGCATAGAGCAGCCATTCATCTGCCCGGCACGGCCGATGGAACCACATCGCGTGGTCCAGGCTTGCCATCTGCAACTCGCCGCGCAGCACGCGCTCACGCCCGTGAGGCAAGGTCACGGTGCCGAGTAGTTCATAGTCGGACACATAAGCCAGCATTGCCTGGTGCAAGCGCGGGTCGTCGGGCAACTTGTCCAGGGCCTTGATCCAGACATGCTTTACCGGCTGCATGCCACCGATTCCTTCCACATTGATGTCTTCGACCATGCGAAAGTGAAAGGGTCGGCGATGGCGCAGGAACTCCTGCACCTTGTTCGGCAAGCGCTCGATGTCGCCAGGCCGGAAATCCGCGATGTCGCGCAGCCCCTCAGGCCCGGGCACGTCCGGTGCGGCCAGGGCGTGTTCCAGGCCCGTCTCCGCCACCTGGTATGAAGCGGCCATGTTGAATATCTGGCGACCGTGCTGAATGGCGATAACCCGTCGGCTGGTAAAGCTGCCGCCGTCGCGCGCGCGGTCCACCTCGTAGACGACGGGTGCATTCACATCACCCCGGCGCAGGAAGTAGGCGTGCAGCGAGTGCACGGTGCGCGTCTCGTCTACGGTGCGGTTGGCGGCAATCAGGGCCTGGCCGAGCACCTGCCCGCCGAACACCTGGGGGCTGCCAATGTCTCGACTGGGGCCGCGGTATATATCGGCCTCGATGGTCTCGAGATCGAGTACTGAGATCAGGTCGGCGAGTACGGCATCCATCACGACAGTTTCCCGAAAAATGGCCGCCGGGGCAAAAGCGGCTGGTATCGGCTGCAGGCGCTGTTGGAATCGCTGCCAGACGCCACTTGCTGCAACTAGTGTCTGGCACCAATTCGGCGATAATGTGACCTTGTCTGATCCATTCGGGGGAGGAAGCATGAACGACACGAACACAAAGAAGCGACCGCTAGGTACCCGCTGGTGCAGCATCGGCAGCACCTTGACGGGGATCGGACTGGTGCTGGTGGGCATTGGCCTGCTTGGCGCCCGCCTCGACGTCACATCGCCAGTCAACACGTTCCTGATATTTGGACTCGGGATGTTCGCGATCATGGTCTCGGTCCCGACACTGGTCATTGGCCTCGCCATCAGCGGCGGGCACGCCGGCGCCGTCTCTGCCGCTCGTGCCAGGAGCGCACTGCTGGTCGGCGTCGCCTTGATCATTGCGGGCGGGATGAATTTCGCCAACCGCGAACCGGTACCTCCCATTCACGACCTGACGACAGACGTGGATAATCCGCCGGAATTCGTTGCGCTGGTCAAGATTCGCGCAGCCGATAAGGCCCAGAATCCCCCCGAATACTCTGGCGAGGAAACAGCCACACTCCAGCAGGAAGCGTTCCCGGACCTGGTAACGCTGCAGCTGGATGCGGATCCGGCCACCGTATTCGAGGCCGCCGGCGAAGTCATTCGTGAGCTCGGCTGGGAAATCGCCGCAGAAGTGCAGGCGAGCGGACAATTGGAGGCAACCGACACGACAACCTGGTTCCGGTTCCGGGATGACGTCGTCGTGCGAATTCAGCCGAGCAATGGCGGCGCCACTGTGGACGTGCGCTCGAAGTCCCGCGTAGGCCGCGGCGACATGGGCACGAACGCTGCGCGCATCCGCGAGTTCCTGGCCCGGCTGCAAACCAAGCTCAGCTGATGCCGTGACGCCTGCCGAAATCGACTCGCTCGTTGACTATTACCTGCCGGTACTGATCACCGCAGGCGACTATGCGCGGGCCATCCAGGGCGGAGTCCAGAGCCGGACCGGGAAAGACGGCCAGAATGCATGGGTGGCAGCGGTAACGGATGCGGACATCGCCGTACAGACCTTCGTCGAGGTGGCCACCATCGCGCGGGATCCGGCACTCGGGTTCTACGGCGAAGAGTGGGCGCAGTCCGTCAACCATAAATACTTCAACCCGGATGCGG
>Ga0265303_10000023_pt1 | contig 57792 bp, 49 predicted proteins | sample Helome_2_FD_192494 | JGI IMG/M metagenome (GOLD analysis project Ga0265303, IMG submission 192494) | Marine sediment microbial communities from subtidal zone of North Sea - Hel_20160317 (Illumina Assembly) | ecosystem: Environmental > Aquatic > Marine > Subtidal zone > Sediment ... | reverse complement strand
TAACTATTTTGTTTGGTTTATCAGGAACAGGAAAAACCACTTTAAGTGCTGATCCTAAACGTAAATTAATTGGAGACGACGAGCACTGCTGGACAGACCATGGTACTTTTAATATTGAAGGAGGATGCTATGCTAAAGCTATAAATCTTTCAGCTGAAAATGAACCGGATATATTTAATGCCATTAAATTTGGTACAGTTCTGGAAAATGTGGTATATGATAAGTTTAGCAGGGAAGTAGATTACACAGATACCTCTATAACACAAAATACAAGAGCCTCCTATCCAATTGAGTATATAGATAATGTACAAATACCTTGTGTTGCGGGTCATCCGGAAAACATAATCTTCCTTACCTGTGATGCTTTTGGTGTACTACCTCCGGTAAGTAAACTTACTCCTGAACAGGCTAGTTACCACTTTATTTCAGGATATACTGCAAAGGTAGCCGGTACTGAAATGGGTGTAACAGAACCACAGGCAACATTCAGTGCTTGTTTTGGAGCAGCATTTATGATGTGGCATCCAAATAAGTATGCAGAATTACTGGCAGAAAAAATAAAAGAACACAAGGCTACTGCCTGGTTGGTTAATACCGGATGGACTGGTGGAGCTCATGGTGTGGGATCCAGGATGAGTCTGAAGTATACCCGAGCAATGATTGATGCAATTCACAATCATGATTTTGACAATGTTGAATTTACTACAGACCAGGAATTTGGCTTTCAAATTCCACTAAGTTGTCCGGGGGTACCTTCTGAAATTCTCATACCAAAGAATACATGGGATAATAAGGAAGAATATCAGGAAGTTAAGAATAAGCTTGTATCGCTTTTTAATGAAAACTTTAAAAAGTTTGCAGCTAATGTAAATACCAAAATTGTAGAGGCAGGTCCTAAAGCAGACTTTTCTTTACAGTCCTAACCAAGTTAAGGTTACTAAAAAACCCCATCGTCTATGTCGATGGGGTTTTTTTATATTAAAGTTTACCTAAAATATTATTCTTCCTTCTTATATAACTCTGAAGTATTCAGAAATTCATTTAAAATTATCTTGGGGTTACCCCACAAATAAGTCTTTGCAGCCCCGCTTGACGAAAGCTCTATACTTTTATAAGCGTATAATCTTGCTCTGGTAGTCTCTTCCAGACCAGCACTAATTACTCCCGCTTCCATTTTTTCGGCCTTGAGGTCACTGCTTCCATACAACTTAATATTCAAAGTATCCGCAGTTCCCTCGACCACTGCTGAGGCATTATTATACATCTCAATGTTACTTTTACCTGTTATACCGTATAAATTGAGATTTACTTTATCTCTTAACATTAGATCTAAAGAATCAGATTGCACATTAAAATCACCAGCACTATTACCTTCCATAATAATATTCACATTGGAAGCCTTGGCATTCAACTCAAGTCTAGAAGATCCATAAGTACTGATATTCAGTTTATCAGAATCTATCATATCTTTTGTTATAATCTTGCCTTGCTGTAAAATTATGCTCTTAATCTCATTGAAGTTTACCGTAATCTCCAGCTTCTTTTTGGTCGTAATCTTATAAAATGACCTTATTATAAGTGTGCTGTCTACCACATCAAACCTCAAAATATCTATCAAATTATCATCTGCTGAAATTGAATATCCCGGAATGGTGGTCTCTTTTAAGAATATTTCAAGATCATCCCTGACTTCTATGGCATTAAAGAAGGGCAAATCTTCATTTACCTCCACTATGGATTTATTGCCTTTAATTTTAGGCTTTCTCTGGGCACTAACCGCTAATGTCCAGAATGCTATAAAAAATACAATGATGTTCTTCACAATAACGAATTTAATAATTATTCCCGCTAAAAATAAGTCAAGCTAATTATTTTATAAAAGCCTTATACATAATCCTCCATTACTAGCATAAAAAAAGCCCATCAAAAGATGGGCTATATAAATATGAGTTAACAATTCACTTTCTAATGATTCAATTCCTCTTCATCCTGTTGGAGAGGTATATTTTGAGGGACAAAATCCTGACCCGGAATTACATATTCGCCATTTTCCTGAGTTTTGCTGTAATCGTATGCCCAACGATGCACCTCTGGAATCTTACCTTCCCAGTTTCCGTGGAAGTGCTCAATTGGTGCAGTCCATTCCAGCGTATTAGATTTCCATGGATTCTGTTCAGTAGGTTTCCCATAAAAAATACTACTGATGAAATTATATAAGAAGACTAATTGAGCCAGACCGGCGATCAGTGCAAAAATAGTAATAAGAACATTTACATCTGTTAGTTCATCGAACATAGGGAAGGCTGTATTTTCATAATAACGTCTTGGGACGCCTGCCATTCCAACAAAATGCATGGGAAAGAATACACCATATGCACAGATCGCTGTTATCCAAAAGTGTACATATCCCAAATTCTTATTCATCATTCTTTTAAACATTTTGGGGAACCAGTGATAGACTCCGGCAAATAATCCATACAAGGCCGAAATACCCATTACGAGGTGAAAGTGAGCTACAACAAAATACGTGTCATGAACATTGATATCCAATGTGCTATCCCCAAGAATAATACCCGTCAATCCTCCGGAAATAAACGTTGACACCAATCCTATTGAGAAAAGCATACCGGGATTCAATTGTAAATTACCCTTCCATAAAGTGGTAATATAATTAAATGCTTTAACGGCAGATGGAATTGCTATTAAGAGTGTAGTAAAGGTAAATACGGATCCCAGGAATGGGTTCATACCCGAAATAAACATATGATGTCCCCATACAATTGTTGATAAAAATGCGATTGCTAAAATTGATGCCACCATTGCTCTATAACCAAATATTGGTTTACGCGCATTAGTGGACATAACTTCCGAAGTAATACCAAGAGCAGGTAATATTACAATGTATACTTCAGGGTGCCCCAAAAACCAAAACAAGTGCTCAAATAATACGGGGGAGCCTCCTTGATAATGCAAGACTTCACCCTGAATAAAAATGTCAGATAAAAAGAAAGATGTTCCAAAACTTCTGTCCATTATCAAAAGTAAGGCTGCGGATAATAATACAGGGAAAGAAACTACTCCAATTATTGCGGTTACGAAAAACGCCCAAATGGTTAAAGGAAGTCTTGTCATAGACATCCCCTTGGTTCTTAGATTGATTACTGTAACAATGTAGTTCAATGACCCTAATAAGGAAGAGGCAATAAAGATTGCCATAGAAACCAACCATAATGTCATTCCCATACCAGATCCCGGCTGTGCAAGTGGCAGTGCACTAAGCGGAGGGTAGATAGTCCACCCTGCAGCTGCAGGTCCTGCTTCCACAAAAAGTGAGATAAGCATAATTACACTAGACACAAAGAACATCCAATACGATAACATATTCAGGAAACCTGAGGCCATATCCCTTGCACCAATTTGCAACGGTATTAGAAGATTACTAAAAGTACCACTTAAGGCAGCTGGTAGGACAAAGAATACCATTATAGTACCATGTATGGTAACCAATGCCAGGTACATGTCTGCATCCAAAACTCCGCCGGGTGCCCAACCTCCTAATAACGCCTCGAAAATAGGAAATGATTCACCAGGCCAGGCTAATTGCATTCTGAATAAAAGAGACATAGCAATGCCAATAAAACCCATAATCAAACCAGTAATAAGATACTGTTTTGAAATCATTTTATGATCCTGACTAAATATATACTTTGTTACAAATGTCTCTTTATGATGATGTACATGATCATCTGCGTGATCATCAATGTGGGCATGTGCAGTAACAGACATAATCGATTTATTTTATATTAATTTTCTTTTTGTACAGCTCTATTTATTTATTGATGCCATGGTCTGACTAAAAGTCTGCTGACTTTCCATCCAAGCATTATAATCTTCTTCGCTTTCTACTATGATCTTCATCTGCATATTATAGTGCGATTTACCACAAATTTTATTACACAGCAGGATATAATCAAATTCCCACGGATCGGAGTTATCTTCTCCATTAGCTGCGCGTTCTGCTCTAATTTTGTTTGTTCTATTAACCTTATCCACAACATCAGGATTCATCCTCATCTCAGTAGTAGTTATGGTTGGTGTAAAAGAAAATTCAGTGGTCATTCCGGGTACGCAATTCATCTGGGCTCTAAAATGTGGCATATATGCTGAGTGTAATACATCTTGTGAACGCATTTTAAAATTTACTTTTCTACCAACCGGCAGATGTAATTCTTTTACGATAATATCATCGGAGGCATTAGGGTCAGACTCATCCAATCCTAAAACATTTGCCTTATCAATATCTATCATTCTAACATTTGCACTTCCTAATACATTGTCTGTCCCACCATATCTTGCAGTCCAATTGAATTGTTGTGCATAAAGTTCTACGATAAGAGGGTCATCCTCGTCATTGATATCCATTATGTTGGTCCAGGTATATAAACCCCACAAAATTAATCCGGCTAACACGATCACTGGTATTATCGTCCATATGAATTCCAACCTGTCATTATCTGCAAAGAATAAGGCCTTTTTTCCCTTTTCCCCACGATATTTATACCCAAAATAATGCAATAGAGCCTGGGTAAGGGTTTGTACAAAAAATATAATAATAAATGAAACAAGCAATAGGTAATCATAATCGGCTCCATGGGCTGAAGCTGCTTCAGGCAATAAGACTTTAGTGTATTTATAAAAACTGAATATGGTAATCCCATAAATAAATATCAAAAAAGCAAACAACAAGTAACCATTATACTTATTATCCTTATCGGTCGCCACCTGTGAATCTTCTGTCTTTAGTTTGGACAATTCAAAGATTTTGGTCATTTGCCAAATTGCAATTGCCACTAGTACTAAAACAATTAAGATCAATAATGTAGTCATCGTATGTATTGAAATTATACTTTAAAATTACTAATAATGAAAATGCCTGCTTTCCTCTATAAAAGGATTACGGCTAGGTTGCAAGGGAGCATGGGTTAATGCTCGGAATACCCAGAAAATAAAAGCTCCTGCGAAAAAGAGGATAGCACCTATTTCAGGTATCCCTATATACCACTGGTCACCAACAGTTGCCGGCATTATCGTATTAAATATATCTAAATAATGCCCTGCCAGTAAAACGATACCTGTCATAATTACAAACCAGTTCACTCTTTTATAATCACTATTCATTAATAGTAACACAGGAAATATAAAGTTCAAAGCAACCATACCGAAAAACGGTAGATTATAGTCTTCAATCCTCGTTACAAAATAAGTGACTTCTTCAGGTATATTTGCGTACCATATCAACATAAACTGACTAAACCATAGATATGTCCAGAAAATGCTAAAGCCAAACATATATTTAGCCAGGTCATGAATATGACTGTCATTTACATCAGGTAAATACCCTTTAGATTTTAAATAGATAGTTACCATGGCAATTACTGTAATACCTGAAACTATCATACTGGCAAAAAGATACCATCCAAATAAGGTACTGAACCAATGCGGATCAACACTCATAATCCAATCCCAGGACATAATGGATTCTGTTATTAAATAGAATACCAGAAATGCTGCGGACCATTTGAAATTCTTTTTAAAATTAGAATTATCGTCAGCCTTGTCCTGTGCAATAGAGAGCCTTCGCGAAATTTCACGATAACCAATCCATCCTCCAAGGAAAATTGCAGCTCTTATTAGAAAGAAAGTAGGGTTAAGATACCCTGCTTTATTTTGTAGTAATTTATCATGAGCTACAACATCAGCGTCCATCCATGTAAACATATGATTAAAATGCAGCACAGAAAGTACCAGGATAACAAAAACTATTATCCCTCCTGGAACAATGTATGCTGTTATTCCCTCCATTACCCTGAATAACATAGGTGACCATCCAGCTTGTGATGCCCTTTGAATTCCGTAAAACGCGAGAACCCCTAAGGCAATCATAAAGAAAAAGAAAGCTGCCACGTATAAGGCAGACCAAGGTCTGTTTTGCAGTTGATGCAACAGGTGTTCATCATGAGCACCGCTGTGATCAGCGGCCTCCCCATGATCGGAGGTCATTGCCTGGGATGCCTCGTCGCCATGTGAATCTCCATGACCATCATCATGTGCGGCTACCATAGCTTTGGCTTCCTCTACCGTTCCAGGTGCGGATACAAAGCCAATTCCTATTCCCAATACCCCTACGGCCATAAGAATAAAAGAAGCTATTTTTAATCTGTTTGAAAACGTGTACATATTAAATGTCTATGTATTATTTTGTTAAGTCTTGTTTCAGTTGCATTACGTACTCCGATACTTGCCAACGTTCTTCATAATCTAGTTGACCCGCATAGGATCCCATGGAATTTAACCCGTAATAAATCGTATGATAGGTGCTTCCAACAGTAATATTCCTCGCGGCATCGTCATAGCCGGGTACGCCAAGTATTTTTTCTCTTTTTACAAGAGTTCCCTGTCCTTTACCCTGATTGCCATGGCAAATACCACAATATATGGTATAAAGTTCCTTGCCCTTTGCAAGATTGGTTTCCATTTGTAAGGAATCCAACGGACTTGCTTGCAATCTTGCCATATCCCTGCCCTCCAGATCATTTGCAAACTCATAAGGCAACCATCCCCTGTGAATAGTATTTTCGGGAGGGGTCATAGCCTCAGATCCATTAGGGAGAAAATCAACTGGTTGATAGGTTTCATAACCCACAGGTTCATACATATTTGGCATATATTGATAGTTTGGAGTACTATTATCCGCACAGGCAGAAACAAAACCAATTACTACCAGAATCATTACTATTTTCATAAAACGCTTCATTATCTAATGATTGTTTTTAATAATGTTCAACTCTACTGCTCCCGTATCCAACAACAAATCTTTTAATTCTGACTCATTATTATGTACTTCAATTTCCATAATAAAATGGGCGTCTGTTGTTCGCACATCCGGGTTCTCCGCTTTCTTAAATGGCCATAATCTACTGCGCAAATAAAATGTGATCACCATTAAATGTGCGGCAAAAAAGACCGTTAATTCAAACATAACTGGTACAAAAGCAGGCATATTTTCTATATAGGTAAAGCTGGGTTTGCCCCCTATATTCATAGGCCAATCGTCAATCATTATGTATTTCATCATAACAACAGAAACTATTAATCCCAAGCAGCCATACATAAAGGATGTAATTGCTATTCTGGTTGGGGCTAAGCCCATTGCTTTGTCCAAACCATGCACAGGAAACGGACAATATACTTCCTCGATATGATGTTTTTCAGCTTTAACCCTTTTAACGGCGTGCATCAATACATCATCATCATCATAGTATGCGTGGATAACAGTAGCTGCCATAATTATTTATCGTTGTTTAAAAACATTCTTGCTTGTCCCGCCCAGTCTTCTCTTTGAGCTCTACCCGGGAATGAACCAGTGAGTGAATCAAGCAAATCGTATTCTTTTTGGCCCATTTTACTCACTTGTAAAAAGCTGAAAATTCCTAATTTATTCAGGGTCTTTTCCATTAAAGGGCCTATCCCTTTTACTTTTTTAAGATCGTCGGGATCCTGAGTTCCTGAATCAAAACTACCTAATGCACTAAGTAAACTTTCTCCTTGATTTGATTCCGAAGATACTGCAGCCTCCTGATTATTGTTAACAATGGTTTCTCTTACGATTCCATTTTTCCTTATTGTATATAATGGTTTCCCGGCATCTCGGAGCGCCTTATAACGGCCTCCTGACGATTTTAATATTGATTTTACCTCAGCCTGTGCAATTACAGGGAAGGTTCTTGAATATAATAAAAAGAGTACAAAGAAGAATCCAACAGTACCAATGAAAATTCCAATATCGACAAAAGTTGGTGAGAACATGGTCCATGAAGAAGGCAAATAATCGCGATGCAATGAGGTAACAATGATCACAAACCTTTCGAACCACATACCTACATTTACTACAACGGAAATAATGAATGAGATGACAATACTGGTCCTGATTTTCTTAAACCACATGATCTGAGGCGAAACAACGTTACAGCTCATCATTAAAAGATAAGCCCACCAATAGGGACCTGTTGCTCGGTTTAAAAAGGCATATTGCTCATACTCCACTCCAGAGTACCAGGCCATAAAAAGTTCGGTAATATAGGCACAACCCACTATTGAACCGGTTATCATTATGACGATGTTCATCAATTCAATGTGCTGTACTGTTATATAATCTTCAAGATGACTTACCTTTCTCATTATAATTAGCAGAGTCTGTACCATAGCAAACCCCGAGAAAATAGCACCGGCAACAAAGTAAGGTGGGAAAATGGTAGTGTGCCATCCCGGAATAACCGAAGTGGCAAAATCAAAAGATACAATAGTATGTACAGAAAGAACAAGTGGGGTTGCCAAACCAGCGAGGACCAGGGAAACCTCTTCAAATCGTTGCCAATCCTTTGCACGTCCCGTCCAGCCAAAACTTACCAGGCTATAAATCTTCTTTTGAAAAGGTTTTACGGCCCTGTCTCGGAGCATCCCAAAATCAGGAAGTAATCCCGTCCACCAAAATACCAGTGAAACCGACAAATAAGTAGATATGGCAAATACGTCCCATAGAAGGGGAGAATTAAAATTAACCCATAAGGATCCAAATTGGTTGGGAATGGGCACTACCCAATATGCCAACCATGGCCTACCCATATGTATAACAGGAAAAAGGGCTGCCTGGATTACAGAAAATATGGTCATGGCCTCCGCAGATCGGTTGATTGCCATTCTCCATTTTTGACGGAATAATAAAAGGACCGCAGAAATAAGCGTTCCAGCGTGTCCAATACCAACCCACCAGACAAAGTTTGTAATATCCCAGGCCCAGTTTACCGTTTTATTGAGCCCCCAGGTACCTATCCCTGTAGATATTGTGTAAATGATAGCACCTATTCCCCAAAGGAGTGCTGCCAATGCAATGGAAAAAACAATCCACCACAGTTTGTTAGCCCGTCCCTCAATCGGAGCTGCAATATCTACCGATACATCATGGTAGCCTTTGTCTCCAAGGACTAAGGGTTTACGTATTGGTGCTTCGTAATGCGACGCCATATAGTTTTATTATAGTTGTATTCTTCCTTTATTGATTATGCTTCATTTGTGTTTCTCACTTTAACATGATAAAACACATTTGGTTTGGTTCCCACAATTTCCAACAAGTGGTACATCCTGTCATTTTTCTTCAATTCTGTGACCTGGCTTTCCTTGTCATTGGAATCTCCAAACACTATTGCTCCATTGCTACAAGCATTTGAGCAAGCTGTTTGAAACTCTCCATCTTTTATTTCTCTTCCTTCGCGTTTGGCATCTAAAATGGTCTTTTGTGTCATTTGGATACAAAGTGAACATTTCTCAATAACCCCTCTTGAACGAACGGTAACATCAGGATTAATTACCATTTTACCAAGGTCATTATTGAAATGATAATCAAACTCATCATTGTTATTCGACAAAAACCAGTTAAACCTCCTCACCTTATACGGGCAGTTATTCGCACAATATCTTGTTCCCACACATCGGTTATAGGCCATATGATTCTGACCCTGACGACTATGTGTTGTTGCAGCTACCGGACAAACTGTCTCGCAAGGTGCATGGTTACAATGCTGACACATTACAGGTTGAAATGCAACTTGTGGATTGACTGCAGCAATCTCCATTTCTTCAAAGCCGGACTTTGTCTCTGAAGGACCTGAAAATTCATCTTTCTTGGTTTTGTCCTGATCGAAGGTATCTTCTGAGGAATAATATCTGTCTATTCGCAACCAATGCATATCCCTGGACTTGCGTACTTCCTCTTTACCTACCACAGGTACATTATTTTCCGAGTGACAGGCAATTACACATGTACCACAACCCGTACAAGCATTTAAATCTATGGACATATTAAAATGATGCCCTATAGACCTGTCAAAACTATCCCAAAGATCTACAGTTGTTGCAGGAACTTCCTGATGATTCAATGACACATGCGTCACATGATTCCATTCCGAATGATCTTTGGTATTAAATATCTCTAAAGTTGTCTCCTTTATAATGTCGCCTCTGCCCATTAAAGTATTATGCAGCTGATTACAAGCAAATTCATGCGTGCCAGATGCCTTTTCCAGAGTTACATTTTGAATCGTATTAAACCCTTGATACAATTTATAAGCATTAACACCAGTCTGCATTTCAGTTTTCATACCAACTTGCCTGCCAAAACCAAATGATAATCCCACAGTACCTAAGGCCTGACCTGGTTGAATGATTACGGGAACATTTTCAAGGGAGACACCATTAACGGTAAGTTTTGCATAACTCCCGTTGAGTCCGCCATTTGCAACATTTTCATTTATCAATCCCAAACTTGTAGCGTCTGCCTTGGATACAGTAACATAATTATCCCAGGAAACCCGGGTAATAGGGTCTGGAAATTCCTGCAACCAAGGATTATTAGCTTGCTGACCGTCACCCATTCCAATTTTTGGATAAAGAATTAATTCCATCCCTTCTCCTACAGAATTTGCCAATGCTCCTACTGCTGAAGAAATTGATGTCATAGCGTTATCAGACATAGCTTCATCCGCTATTTCCTGATCCGTGGCGTTTTCAATTCCAATAATATCTTCTCCTTCTGTATTTGATTCCAATACAAAAACACCATCATGAAGTGCTTTATTCCAGGAAGCATCACCCAGAATAACGGAACTCCATGTCTCTTTGATGTAGTCGTAATAATTTAAATCACTACCCATCCATTGAAGCAGCGACTGTTGAAACTGCCTGGTGTCAAAAAGTTGTTTTATAGTAGGTTGTATAAGGCTGTAGTGTCCTTTTATCAATTCAGCGTCCCCCCAGGATTCTAAAAAGTGATTAGTAGCTGCGGTAAATTCTGTTATTTCTGTGGTTTCATTCCAATTTGTAGAGAAAGTGACCGTTAAATCTACTTTTGCAACACCTTCAGAAAAATCAGAAGCATTAGGCAATGTATACATAGGATTAACACCATCCATAATCAAAGCCCCAATATTTCCTGAATTCATATCCTGAATGAGCCTATTAACAGCCTGGTTATTTCCCTGTCTGATATATCTTGTTGCACTTGGGTTATAAGCATTACTGGCCAGCATCTCATTTATTGACAAAGTAACCGCCTGGGCATTTACATCATCCAACCCTGTTACCACAACCGCCTTATTCCCGGCTTTCTTAATTTCGGCAGCAACATCTTCAACAGCTCTGCTGACATCATCGCTAAGATCAACATTAACTGAACTATTATTTAATTTACCAAATAAACTCGCCAGCGCCTTTTTCTGCTCCGATGGTTTTATTGCAATTCGTTTATCCGCATTTGCCCCGGTAAGAGACATATTGGATTCAAACTGAATATGCCTGGACATTTTGCCATTTTTGGGAATACGCCCTTTGGAATAACCACTGTCATAACCACCTCCTTGCCAATCGGCCAGGAAGTCTGCACCGAAAGAAACGATGATTTCAGCTTTTTCAAAATCATACGTCGGCAATACCCTTTCTCCAAATTTAGCTTCAAAAGCAGATAAAGCCGCATCCTCGCTTATTGCATCATAAGCTATATGCTTTACGTTACCGTAAACTTCTTTAAAGTCATTTATTAATTTGGTGGTAGATGGACTTGCATAAGTCTGTGTAAGCAAAACTACTTGCTTACCTGTATCTTTTAATCCGTTTAATTTATTTTTTACTACTGTATCTATTTCACTCCAATCTGCCGGTTCTCCATTTGATAAGGGTCCTTGCAATCTGGTGCTATCATATAACGAAAGAACAGATGCCTGTATTCTTGCATTGGCATTACCATTGCTTTTAGCATCTTTATTATTCTCAACCTTTATAGGTCTTCCTTCCCTTGTTTTTATCAAAATACTGGCAAAATCGAAGCCATCAGCAATGGTAGTAGCATAATAGTTTGCTACACCTGGAATTATTTGCTCAGGTTTTATTACATAAGGTATTGACTTTCTAACCGGACCTTCACAAGCTGCTAAGGAAGCAGCAGCAGTACTAAACCCAATATATTTAAGAAAATCTCTTCTATTTGTTGTACTGGCAGACAAATTCTCCTTATCTCCTAAAAATTCATCAACTGGTATTTCTTCCGGAAATTCGTTATGTCTTAGCGTCTCCACGATGGAATCGTTGGGATTTAACTCCGCTTCGCTTTTCCAATACTTTTTTGATGCCATACTATATATCTGTAATTAGATGCTTATTTATTTCTAATAGTGGCACTTGCCACATTCCAAACCGCCCATTTGAGCAGCGGTAAGATTTTCAACGCCATATTTTTTGGATAACTCTTCATGTATTTTAGCATAGTAAGCGTTATCCTCTACCTTAACATTTGTTTCTCTATGGCAATTAATACACCAACCCATTGTCAATGTAGAAAATTGATACATGATCTCCATTTCCTCAACAGGACCATGACAGGTTTGACATTCAATACCTGCAACGGAAACATGTTGAGAGTGGTTAAAGTAAGCCAAATCGGGAAGATTATGAATCCTTACCCATTCAACTGGCTGACTTTCACCTGTATATTGTTGATTCTCCTCATCCCAACCTACAGCCTTATATAACTTTTTAATCTCTCCGGTGTAAAATTCGTTGGTATACCCATTAGCCAAATCTTCAGCACTCGGACCTTCCGGATTTCCTTTATATTCATAAATTGATTTATGACAATTCATACAAACATTTAAGGAAGGAATACCTGAATGTTTTGATACTCTTGCAGAGGAGTGACAATATTTACATTCAATTTTGTTATCTCCCGCATGAATCTTATGTGAATAATGGATAGGTTGAATAGGCGCATATCCTTGATCTATCCCAATTTGCATTATCCAACCATAAGCAAAGTATAAACTCGCCAATAACAGGAATATAGAAGATACGAGTACCAGGAATTGGTTATCTGCAAATGCCTTCCATAATGGAATTCGTTTAACAGCTTTATCTTTTTCCAATGCTACGCCGTTAGCCTCGGCTATGCGTTGTAAAGTATTGTTGACTAATAACAACATCATCACCAGTAAGGCAAAAACCAGTACAAGTGCTCCTAAAATAATTTCATTGGTAATTCCAGAAGAATCACTACCTCCCTCGCTTGTTACCGTTGCGGCGGCAGCTGCAACCGGTGCCGGTGGTGGCGCAGCCGTATAAGCCAAAATATCATCAATATCTGCATTCGACAAAGTTGGAAAAGCTGTCATTGCAGCCTGATTGTATTCTGCGTATACTTTATTTGAATAGGCATCACCAGAACTAATCATCCCGGCGCTGTTCTTAATCCATGTATACAACCATTCCTTATCCAATCCTTCATCTTCTGCAAGTCTCGATTCTACATTGGCTAATGCCGGTCCCGTCATTTTTCGATTTAATGCATGACAAGCCGCACAATTCTGATTAAATAATTGTTTCCCTTTTGCTACATCTCCAGAGCCCGAATCACTTGGCTCAGTCGTAACTTCAGTATCAGCCACAGCGTTCTGATCCTGGTTTTCTTCCTGGGCCAAAATAGAATAGGAAAGGAGTAGATAAACTACTAGAGTGCAAGTGAAAAGTTTAGAAATCTGATGGCGGTACAAAACCTTTTTCATATTTAAAATATTTCTATCTTAATTCTGGCACGATAATTACTATAAGATTAAGGCAAAAAGGTAATTTATCGCCGCTCAAATTGCGTCAAAAATAAGACTTTGACTTTATTTGGGGAATGTTAAGGGTTTTATAATTTATAATTTATATTAATTCTAAATAAGAACAAAATCTTTTGTTTAATGTTCAATAAATTACTTTTGCGTTTTATGTTTGACATCAATAAAGTTAATATCATGAAAACAGTAATTCTATCAGCAATACTTCTTGGGTACATTAGTTACGGGGTGGCACAAAACGGTGAAATTAACATTATACAAGACGCCAATATTACCCGCCTTCTTGAAGTATATAAGATTAGTAATTCAAAATCTAATTTCTATACAATTCAGGTTGGGTTTGGCTCTTATTCCAAAGCAGAAGAACTTAAACAGCAGGTAGACATTGATTTTCCTGACTTAAAAGCGAAAATTATTTTTGATTCTCCTACTTACAGAGTTCAGATTGGTCAGTTTAAATCTAAGTTGGATGCGGAACGTAAATTTAAAGAGGTTCGGATAAAATATCCTGAATCGCTTTTATTAAAACCAGAAAAAACGACCAAATAGGTCGTTTTTTGTTTTAACATCATCATCCTGGTCTATCTAAGGAATAAGAATTTGCCTTCTCCTCACATCCAAAATTTTTCCAATTTTCAGATTATAGCTTTTTCTTTACCGCTACTTCCTGGAAGGCTTCCACGATATCTCCTTCTTTTATGTCATTGTAATTCTTTACCTGAAGTCCACAATCATAACCCTTGGCCACTTCTTTAACATCATCTTTAAACCTTTTTAAAGATGATAGCTCTCCCGTAAATATTACGACACCATCCCTAATAAGACGAATACTCGAGTTTCTAAAGATTTTGCCAGTGGTTACCATACAACCGGCTATAGTGCCTACTTTAGATATCTTAAAGGTTTCTCTAATTTCAGATGTCCCTGTAATCTCTTCCTTCATCACCGGAGATAGCATGCCTTCCATTGCATCCTTAAGATCATTAATGGCATCATAAATAATAGAATACATCCTTATATCAATCTCCTCTTTATCTGCAATATCTCTGGCATTACCCATGGGTCTCACATTAAATCCAATAACAATTGCATCAGATGCTGAAGCCAATAATACATCAGACTCTGTAATTGCACCTACTCCTTTATGAATAATGTTGACTTGTATTTCATCTGTTGACAATTTCTGGAAGGAATCCGTCAATGCCTCAACAGATCCATCAACATCTCCTTTTAGAATAATATTCAACTCTTTAAATTCACCTAACGCAATTCGTCTGCCAATTTCATCGAGCGTAATATGTCGTTGTGTCCTTACTGATTGTTCGCGTTGCAACTGACTCCTTTTGGAGGCAATTTGCTTAGCTTCTTTTTCATCTTCAAACACATTGAATTTATCCCCGGCCTGAGGCGCACCGTCTAATCCCAAGATGGAAATTGGTGTAGAAGGACCAGCTTTTTTAACAATCTTGCCACGTTCGTCCTGCATTGCCTTTATCTTGCCGCTACATGTTCCCGCCAAAACGTAATCACCTATTTCCAAAGTACCTGCTTGTACCAAAATAGTAGAGACATACCCCCTTCCTTTATCTAGAAATGCTTCTACAACAGTACCGGTAGCTAATCTGTCGGGATTAGCCTTTAATTCCAATAATTCTGCTTCCAAAAGCACTTTTTCTAAAAGTTCTTTTACACCATCGCCAGTTTTTGCCGAGATATCATGAGATTGAATTTTTCCACCCCAATCCTCTACAAGTAAATTCATGGCAGCCAAACCTTCTTTAATCTTTTCAGGATTCGCAGTAGGCCTGTCTATTTTGTTAATCGCAAAAACTATAGGAACACCTGCGGCCTGTGCATGACTGATTGCTTCTTTGGTCTGGGGCATAATGTCATCATCCGCAGCAACTACGATTATGGCAATATCTGTTACCTGTGCTCCACGGGCACGCATAGCGGTAAATGCTTCGTGGCCCGGAGTATCTAAAAAGGAAATTCTCTGACCTTCGGATAAAGCAACACTATAAGCACCAATATGCTGTGTAATTCCTCCACTCTCCCCGGCAATTACATTTTCCTCCCGGATGTAATCTAATAATGATGTTTTACCGTGATCTACATGACCCATTACAGTAACAATAGGGGCCCTGGGCTTTAAATCCTCCGGCGCATCCACTTCTTCTTCAATAGTTTCTTCCAGATCTGCGGTAATAAATTCTACTTCATAACCAAATTCTTCGGCAACAATGGAGAGTGTTTCAGCATCCAATCTTTGATTCATGGTAACCATAATCCCAAGAGACATACAGGCAGAAATTATCTCTGTAGAGGCAACATCCATCATGGTAGCAACTTCTCCAACGGTTACAAACTCAGTGACCTTAAGTATTTTACTTTCCAGCTCCTGCAGTTCCATATCTTTCTCCGTCTGCTGTTTGTGCTGGTCTCTCTTATCCCTTCTATATTTGGCTCCTTTTCCTTTTTTGGATTTACCCTGAAGTTTTTCAAGAGTTTCACGTACCTGTTTTTGTACTTCTTCTTCTGTAGGCTCAGCCTTTGGAGTAGACGTAAAACGTTGTCCTTTTTTAGCAGTGGTTCTCGCTCTGGCACCACCACCTGGTGCACTTTTATTACTAACAATCCGCTTCCGTCTTTTGGGTTTCTCTTCTTTGGAAGGTTCCTTTGCGGGTTCTTTCTTTTTCTTTGGCTTATTAAACTTAGAGAGATCAATTTTATCTCCCATAATCTTTGGTCCGGAAAGCTTTTTATACTTTGTAGCAATAGAACTGGGTTCCTCAGGTTTTTCCTCCTCTGGGGTTTTCTCGTCTGCTTGCGTTATCTCCGGAACCGTTTCAGGTGTTAATTCTTCTTTTACTTCTTCGGCTACTACCTCATCCTTTACTTCAGCAATTACCTCTTCCTTTGGAGCCGGTTTATCTTCAGTCTTCTTAGGCTCGGGCTTAACTTTCTTCTTTGGTGTAAGATCAATTTTACCCACTTGTTTCGGTCCGGAAAGTTCCACCCTTGCTTTCACTACCTCTCTTGAAGCGGCTCTTTTTTCTCTTTCAAGTCTTTTTTCTTCCTGCTCCTGCTCCAACTGAAGCCTAATGGCTTCTTTTTCCTTGCGCTTTTCTTCACCAACTTCCTGGGATGCAACTTTCTTGCTCATATCCGTCTGGAATTCGTCTAAAAGAACCTGATGTATGTCTTCAGAAATCTTTGTGGTAGGTCTTGCGTCCACCTTATGTCCTTTAGAGGCAAGGTATTCCACCGCTCTATCCAAAGAAATGTTAAGTTCTCTCAAGACTTTATTAAGCCTTATTGTTGCATTGTCTGCCATAAATACTGTTTACTCTCTACTTTTAAGTTGCTAATATATAGCTTAATCTTCAAATTCTTCTTTAAGGATACGCACAACATCTGAAATAGTTTCCTCCTCCAGATCGGTACGTTTTACCAAATCGTCTACATCCTGCTCCAGAACACTTCTGGCCGTATCTAGACCTATCTTTTTGAGTTCTTCAATTATCCAGCCTTCAATTTCATCAGAGAATTCTGTTAATTCCACATCTTCCTCTACACCTTCACGGAACACATCTATCTCATAACCCGTTAGTTGACCAGCCAGTCGTATATTATGACCGCCTCTTCCAATGGCCTTTGAAACTTCCTCAGGCCTTAGATAAACTTGTGCGGTCTTTTTTTCATCGTTTAAGGTGACGGTAGAAACACGTGCTGGACTAAGTGCGCGGGTTACCATTAACTGAGGATTATTTGTCCAGTTAATCACATCTATATTTTCATTTCCAAGTTCGCGTACTATTCCATGAATACGGCTGCCTTTCATTCCCACACATGCTCCTACGGGATCTATCCTGTCATCATATGAATCTACTGCTACTTTAGCTTTTTCACCTGGAATCCTAACAGCCTTTTTTATGGTAATCAGCCCATCAAATACTTCTGGAATCTCCTGGAAGAACAATTGCTCAAGGAAGATTGGCGAAGTTCTTGACATGATGATCATTGGTTTGTTACCCTTAAGTTCTACGCTTTCTATAATTCCGCGAACGTTATCTCCTTTTCTAAAAAAGTCCGAAGGTATTTGTTTATCCTTAGGAAGAATTATTTCATTTCCTTCATCATCCAACAAGATAATTGCCTTATGTCTTATGTGATGAACTTCAGCTGTATAAATCTCACCCTCAAGGTCTTTAAATTGTTTATAAATGGTGGTATTGTCGTGTTCGTGAATTTTGGATATCAGGTTTTGGCGCAAGGCTAAAATTGCCCTTCTCCCAAGATTTATAAGCTTTACTTCCTCAGAAACATCTTCACCAACTTCAAAATCGGGTTCTATCTTACGGGCTTCTGAAAGAGATATTTCTTCATTAGGTTCTTCTACTTCTCCATCTTCCACAACAATCCTATTCCTCCATATTTCCAAATCTCCTTTATCAGGATTAATAATGATATCAAAATTATCGTCGGAGCCAAATTTCTTCTTTAAAGCATTCCTAAAAACGTCTTCCAATATCGCCATTAGGGTTACCCGGTCTATAAACTTATCATCCTTAAATTCCGAGAAAGATTCGATCAATGCAATATTTTCCATTTTGCGCTGTAATTAAAATATTAATTTAACTTTTGCCTCTTCAATTTCAGAAATGGCAATTTTTTTTCTTTTCTGAACGGTTATTTTTCCTTTTCCCACCGGTTTAGGTTCTCGAGCCTTCCATTCCAGGGTTATGGTGTCCTCTGTTGCTTCGGTAAGGTCGCCTTCGAAATTTTCGGCTGCTGTTTTTACAACTAACTTCCTGCCAATATTTTTAGGATACTGACGTGCCATTACAATGGGTTCCGCGGCACCAGATGAGGTAACTTCTAATGAAAAATCATGCTCTTCCCTATCCAAATTATGTTCAATAGCCCTGCTTACGGCCATACAATCCTTCAAATTTATGCCTTCATCCCCATCAAGAACTATCTTAATAGTATTATCGGGAGTAATTGAAAAATCAATTAAAAACAAGGTTTCATTCTCCTTCAGTGCTTTTCCCAAAAGCTCTTCTACTTGTGCTTTTAACATAACCATAAGTAACAAAAGAGGGGACAATTTGTCCCCTCATGAATACAATTATATCCTTTCAGTGCTGCAAATATACAATTTTTTTTGATTTTAAAACAGAAGCTTATTCCATTTATATTACATACTTAAAGCAATACCACCAACGTTACAATTATAGTAGTAACTTTATTATACACGAAATAAAACTAATCGCATTAATCAACATTTAAATGGACATCTTTAACTCCTACAACCTTATTATTGAAGCATCAGTAATACTTATTCTTTCTTTTCTATTTAATGGTATATCAAAAAGAACAAACATTCCGTCTGTCTTATTGCTTATACTTCTTGGGTTTATTTTGCAGTTTGTACTTAAAACCTTTACGTCTGAAGAAGTTGATTTCTTTCCTGCATTAGAAGTTCTGGGTATAATTGGTCTTATAATGATAGTCCTTGAAGCTGCACTTGAACTTGAATTAAAAAAGGAAAAACTCGTTCCTATTTTAAAATCTATGGCCATAGCCCTAACAGGACTAATAGGTTCTGCATGGGTAGCCGCCCTAATTCTACATCAATTTATCCCGGATATGTCTATGCAGGCTTCATGGTTGTATGCGACACCTTTATCCATTCTTTCCAGCGCTATAATTATTCCAAGTGTTAGTGCTCTTGCCGAAAAGAAAAAGGAATTCCATATATATGAAAGTACGTTTTCTGACATAATGGGAATTATGATGTTCTATTTCCTCGTCAGCGGGTTAAATCCTGCGGAAGATTCAGGTGCCGGAGGTTTTGCTCTTAATATTCTTCTTACCATTGTTATCTCACTTATTGCGAGTTATGCAATTATTCTTATTTTCCAACAGATTAAAAGTCAGGCCAAACTATTCCTGCTAATTGCTGTCTTACTTCTTTTATATGCACTCGGGAAACAACTGCATCTCTCTTCTCTGCTTATCATTTTAATATTCGGTTTAGTAATTGCCAATATGAAGTTGTTCTTTGGAGGAAAACTATCGCACTTTCTTGAGTATGAAAAAGCACATCGCATTTATCATGAACTTCATATTGTTACACTCGAAACGGCATTTGTAGTTCGCACTTTCTTTTTCGTTATTTTTGGATTGACTATCGCTATAGCATCCTTGTTTAACGTTCAGGTAGCCATGGTTAGTGTGCTTATTATTCTTTCTATCTATGCGATTAGATTTGTAATCTTAAGAACTTTTATCGGTAGCGATATTCTTCCACAACTATTTATTGCTCCAAGAGGACTTATAACAATACTCCTGTTTTATGCAATTCCCGCTGAAGCACAAGTAGCCACTTTTGAACCGGGGATTTTACTTTTTGTGATTATAGGCACAAGTCTTATTATGACCTGGGCCATGATTAAGGATAAGAAAAAAATGAGTACCCTTTTGGATATGGAAGACAAGGAAATAGATGAATTACAAGAAGTCAATAAAAGTATTAAAGAAAATGAATCTCAAATACAGAATGAACCTCCACTTCCCGAAGAATTAGAATAGGACGGCAAAATAAAAATCCCAACTCTGACTAAGGGCTGGGATTGCTTTTTATTTTTGTTGGCCTACTAGGACTCGAACCTAGAACGACTGGACCAAAACCAGCTGTGTTGCCAATTACACCATAGGCCATTAACGCATAAGAGCCTGCAAATTTAAGACAAACTTTTATTTGCACAAATATTTTGGATACAATCGATCAAAAAAAGAACCGCAGCTTCCTGTTAAAGGTTTGACAAAATTATAAGCTGATATCTATTTTAATTAGTAAATTCGCCGAGACTGGTAAACTTCATAATACATGTTTTTAAAGAACTTCGAGAAATGGGACACCATCCTTGGATGGGTCGTTTTTTTTATAGCCCTTATCACTTACACTATTACGGTTGAGCCTACGAGCAGTTTTTGGGATGCAGGAGAATACATTACAACCTCTGCTAAATTACAGGTGGCTCATCCACCAGGAGCACCATTACTTCAAATGATTGGAGCCTTTTTTGCCATGTTTGCTATGGAACCAGAGCAGATTGCACGAATGGTAAATTATGTCTCCGGGTTTTCCAGTGCATTTACCATTTTGTTCATGTTCTGGACAATTACCAATCTTACACGTAAGTTAATACCCAAAAAAGAAAAGTTTACCAACAGCAATGCCATAGCGGTTTTGGGCAGTGGCTTTGTTGGTGCATTGGCGTTTACTTTTTCAGATAGCTTTTGGTTTAATGCGGTAGAAACTGAAGTATACGCCATGGCGAGTTTTATTATGGCGCTGCTGTTATGGATGGGGTTAAAATGGACAGATGACCTCGAGGACCCCAGGGGTAATCGCTGGCTGATCCTCATTTCCTTTATTGTAGGACTTACCTTCGGAATTCAATTTATGGGCTTTTTGGCCATTCCAACTATTGGTTTGTTATATTATTTCAAAAAATATAAGACTACAACCATTAAGAACTTTCTTATAGCTAATATCATTGTTATTGGCATTTTATTGTTGGTTTATAAATTTTCATTGACCTATGTACTAAAATTATTTGGCTGGAGTGAAGTCTTCTTTATCAATAGTATTGGTCTGCCCTTTAATTCGGGTACCGTGATTATGCTTTTGATTTTTATTGGTGCCTTTTACTTTGGATTGCGATATACAAGAAAAAATAATTTCAGGATCGCTAATACATTTGTACTTTGTGCTATGTATTTATTCCTTGGTTTTTCTTCCTGGCTAATGCTACCAATCAGGGCGAATGCCAATGTGGTTGTCAACGAAAATAATCCGTCAGATGCGCGCTCATTGCTGGCCTATTACAATAGAGAACAATATCCTCAGGTAGACAGCCCAATTTATGGCACTTATTATTCCGATACATTTGCCCAGGCAGGTCCTGAGAAGGATGATAAACCCAAATATGAAAAAGATAAAGAGCTGGGCAAATATATTATTGTAAATAAATACAAGAATGCCATGCAGGGCGCTAACGAAAAGCACAGGGGTATATTACCGCGAATGTGGAGCGATCAGAATGCTGAAAACTACATGAAATATTTCGGCCCTTTGAATTTTAAGATGAAGACCTCTAATGAGGAGTTACGCAAAGCAGTTGTCCAGGTTAAATCTGGTCTTGCCAATGGCGAAATAGATGAAGAACAGTACATTGGTTTTTTACGGCAATTTGGAGAGTATTTGGAAGTAGAACCACCAGGCGTTTGGCAGAACTTAAAATATATGTTTCAGTTTCAATTTGGATATATGTACTGGCGTTATTTTATGTGGAACTTTGTTGGAAAGCAGAATGATGTACAGGGTCGTTATAATGGTAATGGTGAATGGCTAAGCGGGATTGGATTTATAGACAGCCTGCGTTTGGGGAGTCAGGAAAATCTCCCAAAAGAGGTGTTGGATAATAAAGGGAGAAATACCTATTTCTTTTTGCCCTTAATCCTGGGGATTATAGGTTTGGTTTTTCAACTCACCAAAAATCCTAAGCAATTTTGGGCTCTTTTTGTGTTTTTTATTTTTACCGGAATTGCAATTCAATTCTACACAAATCCTTATATTTTTCAGCCACGTGAACGGGATTATTCGCTTGTAGGTTCCTTTTATATTTTCGCTTTGTGGATAGGTTTAGGTGTTTATGGCCTTTACGAAGAATTTAAAAAATTTATAACCCCAAAGGTACTTGGACCGTTAGTTATTGTGATATGTCTTTTGACTGTTCCGGGGGTTATGGCCTTTCAGAATTGGGATGATCACGACCGGTCTAACCGCTTTTCGGCGCGAACCAGCGCAAAGGCATATCTTGATTCCTGTCAGGAAGATGCAGGCTCCATGTTATTCACAATTGGAGATAATGACACTTTTCCACTTTGGTATGCCCAGGAAATTGAGGGGTACCGCACGGATATACGTATAATTTGTACCAGCCTTTTTGCAACTGATTGGTATGTGGACCAAATGAAACGAAAGGCCTATAAAAGTGAACCTATCCCCTCTCAACTTACGCATGATCTGTATAGATATGGTAACAGGGATGTAATTTATTATCAGGGCCTTCCTGGTTTGGATGAAAAAAGATGGAATATCAAAGATTTTATGAATTGGGTAGGGAGCAATAAGCCCCAGACAAAATTCAAATATATACTTGAAAAACAGGGTGCTGATATAAGTGAATATTCTGAGAGCACATTAGACCTTGTATATTATCCAACTAACAAAATCAGAGTCCCGGTTAACAAGACAAATGTACTTGAAAGTGGCCTGGTTAAAGAAAAAGATTCGGCATTAATTGTTGATTATATTGATATTGACCTACCGAAAAGCGCCTTGCCTAAAAACAGAATTATGATGTTGGACATCATTGCTAATAATGATTGGAAACGTCCAATATACTTTTCAGGTGGTAGCTTTGACAAAGCAGAATACATCTGGATGAAAGAGTATTTACAGCTTGAGGGATTGGCCTATAAATTAGTGCCTATCCAAACGAAAAATCAAAGTTCTTATGAGATGGGGCGAATAGATACAGAACTGATGTACAATATCGTAAAAGAATGGGATTGGGGCAATTCAGGAAGTTCAGATATCTATCATGATACACAAACCAGAACTCAGGGTTTATCTTTCCGTGGCAATCTTGCACGATTGACAGAAGCTCTGATAAATGAAAACCAAATAGACAAAGCAAAGGATGTCATTAACATTGCGATGACAAATATGCCTGTGGAATACTATGGTTTTTACGCTTTTGTCGAACCTTATGTAGATGGATATTATAAAGTAGGAGAAACACAGAAAGCCCGGGATTTATTCTATAAATTAAGGAATATTTATCAGGATCGATTAGACTATTATTCAAGCATTCCCTTAGATGAACAATATGATAATATTGAAGATATTATTGGCGATATGGAAGCTTACAGAAGAAACATTGATATTCTTATCGAAAATAATGACCGGGAGATGGCAGAAAAAGAAACCTTAATTTTTAATGAACATATAGACAGATTCAGTCATTTTTATAAAGATGAAGTTATAGAAGAGCCGCCTTTATTGGAGCAAACGAATCCGGATATGAGAGATACTTTGGAAGTTGAACAAGATTCATTTTCAGAAGACTGAGCATGGTTCCCGGAAAGTACTTGATAGGGTTAACATTGGGAAATTAATTCTTCACTTAGAAGAAAATTGATATAAATGCACAGTTACTGTTTAGAGGTATTCGTTAAGTATTCCAATAAGAGTATTTGCATCTTGCTCTCCACTTTGTCTCCAAACCATTTCCCCTTTTTTATAGATCATAAGGGTTGGCAAACCTTTAATTCTAAGTGCCTGTGATAGTTCCTTGTTCTTATCTACATCTATTTTTATAACCTTTCCTTTATCTCCTAATGCAGCTGCAACATCCCTAAGAACAGGGTGCATGGAAGTAGATTGCTCGTTCCATTCTGCATAGAAATCAAGTAATACAGGGGTATTTAGATCTATAAGTTCACCAAATTTGGACATATAAAATACATTGGGTTATAGATCAAATGTATGAAAAAATGTTAAAAAATCCGGTATGTCCATAATTTTGCCCATTACTTGAAAGTTAAATTCAAGTTAATTCTTTCTTTTTTAGCGTAATAACAGTGATTTCCGGCCAGATACCTACCCTTCCCGGATAGCCTAAAAATCCAAATCCACGGTTTACATTTATAAATTCTCCCAGTTCTTCATAAATACCGGCCCAATATTTATATCGCCATTTGACCGGACTCCATTTAACCCATCCGGGAATTTCAATCCCGAACTGCATCCCATGAGTATGACCACTCAGCGTTAGATGATAGTGATACTTATCTTTTAAAACTACATCCTCCCAATGTGATGGATCATGACTTAATAGGATTTTAAAATCATCCTCGCCAATTTCAGAGGCTGCCTTTTTTAAGTCACCCGACTTTCTAAAACCTCCTCTTCCCCAATTTTCTACCCCAATTAAAGCCAATTTATCTTCCTCTTTTACCAGATATCTGCTCTCATTCAGCAAAAGATCAAAACCCATTTCCTTTTGCATCAGCTTAAGGTCATCTAAATTTTTCAGCTTTTCCTCTTCGGTTTCCCAACTTACGTAATCGCCATAATCATGGTTTCCCAGGATTGAATATTTCCCATCTGCGGCACTAAGGCTTGAAAACAATGCAGCCCATGGTTTCATTTCCTCCGCTTTATTATTTACCATGTCTCCGGTAAATAATATAACATCACTCTTTTGCTTATTAATCAAATCAACAGCATATTCGATTTTTCCTCTATTGTCAAAACTTCCACTGTGAATATCTGAAATTTGAGTAATCTGATATCCATCAAAAGCTGGAGGTAGATCTTCATATTCCATTTTGTACTTCAATACCTTAAAATTGTATTTCCCTCTATACATTCCGTATAGTAATGCCCCAAAAGGAATTGCTGCGATACCCATGGCTATTAAGCTTAAAAACCTCCTTCTCTCCGGCAAACTGAACGCCCTGGTCGTGCCAAAAAATTTCTGATACGCCGCAGCAATGAATCTGAAAATATCTTCAGAAAAAAGAAATATAATTGTAATAATTTTGAAAGTAAGGATGGCCACCAAAAACCCGAAAGCATAACTTTTAGGCCTGCTTAAAACCCGGCCAGCGGTTTCACCCCAGGTAAATTGAAAAATAAAGTTCCCAAGTACTAATAACGATATGGCAATAAAAACAAAGTAAACCCAGGGAAACCTGGTTGCGGTCTTCAAGGCTTGTAAAGTATAGAAGCCTAAAATAAAATAAATTAATACAAAAACAATCCAGCGTAGCATATGCTTTTTTTACAAATATATTTCTTTAAAAAAGGTTCGCTTCACATCTTTACCTTTTATTTAACGCCTTGAATTAGTGCACGAACAATCTCGGGATCAGTAAGGGCTATTTCATCATCTCTGAGATAGGAAGCATTATTCATTGAAAGTTCAGGCTTTTTTTCAAGTGTTTTACTGAACTTTAATCCCGAAAGATGGATGGCTTCAAATCCTTTATTCTTAAAAAACAATGCGTTGTGTTCTCGTATTCCTCCGCCAGGCATGATAACACATTTTTTTGCCTTCTCTTTCCACAAGACCAACTTATTTATGGCCTCTTCAGCTGATTGTCCTCCTCCGGATGTTAAAATACAATCAACCCCTAAATCTGCAAGTTCCAGCAGTGTTTTTACTGGATCAATTACCCAGTCAAATGCTCGATGAAATGTAAATTGTAAATCTCCGGCTGCAGAAATTAATTCCCCGGTTCGTGTTTTATCCAGCGTCCCATCGGAATGCAAAATTCCTGAAACAATTCCAGAAATACCCAGATCTGCGCAGAGTGCAATATTTGTTTTCATGATCTGATATTCGTCCTTGGAGTAAGTGAAATCCCCACTTCGTGGTCTAATTAAAACATGAATGGGAATACTAAGTTTTTCTGACACCTTCTTTATCAGACCGAAGGACGGTGTTATACCTCCCACTGCTAATTCGGTGCAGAGCTCAATTCTGTCGGCTCCTGCTTCCTCTGCATTGACAGCAGATTGATAGGAATTAGCGCATACTTCTACGATCATTTCATATATTTAGGCATATAAAAATAAGCAACCCAGCCAGATGAAACGTAGAAAATTTTTAAAAAATTCTTCCTTAAGTACAGCCGGTATCTTTTCGGCTTCAATATTATCAGCCTGTGAAACTGATAAGAAGCATCCATCGGTTAATGAAATGCTAAAACCAATTGTAATTGCAACCTGGGATGTGCCCAATGCAACAAATAAAGCCTGGCACGTACTAAGTGATGCCGGCACCGCTTTAGATGCAGTTGAACAAGGTGTAATGATTGAAGAAGCAGATATTAAAAATCAATCTGTAGGTAAGGGTGGCAGACCGGACCGTGAAGGCAATGTTACTCTGGATGCCTGCATAATGGGCAAAGACAGTAATTGTGGTGCTGTTGTATACCTTCAAAATATAGTCCATCCCATTTCAGTAGCAAGAAAGGTAATGGAGGATACGCCTCATGTAATGCTTGCAGGGCATGGGGCGGAATTGTTTGCTTACGAAAAGGGATTTAAAAAAGAAAACTTACTTACTGAGAAATCGAAGGAAGAATGGATAGAATGGAAAAAAACTTCGAAATACCAACCTATTATAAACATAGAAAATCACGATACCATTGGGATGCTCGCAATTGACAATAAAGGGGATATCGCAGGTGCTTGTACCACAAGTGGGATGGCATATAAAATAGCGGGGCGGGTAGGCGATTCCCCAATTATAGGAGCTGGTCTGTTTATTGATAATGAAGTTGGTGGAGCAACTGCAACAGGGGTTGGTGAAGAAGTTGTTCGTACTGTAGGGAGTTTTCTTATTGTTGAATTGATGAGGCAGGGTAAAACACCTCAGCAGGCCTGTGAAGAAGGTGTCAAACGCATCATATCTAAAAACAAGGAGAAACTGGATTTCCAAATTGGCTTTATTGCCATCAATAAGGAGGGAGAAACCGGAGGGTATTGCATACAGCCAGGCTTTACCTATAGGGTATATTCTGAAAAAGGACATTTTAATAATAGAGCAAGTAGCTATATAAGCACTTAAATACTTTACTAAAGCACTTAAACTTTGTAGTTTTGAAATTCTTCAAGAACACAAAAAATGGCAGACCAGAAGCGACTTTTTTTATTGGATGCATATGCATTGATATTTAGGGGGTATTATGCCCTGATTAAAAACCCCAGGATAAATTCTAAAGGAATGGACACCTCAGCTATTATGGGGTTCGTAAATTCTTTGTTTGATGTTATTAAGCGAGAAAAGCCAGACCACCTTGCTGTCTGTTTCGATAAGGACGGCAGTACGGAACGCACAGAGTTATTTGCAGATTATAAGGCAAACCGCGATGAAACTCCCGACGCCATAAGGGTGGCTGTACCCATAATTCAGGAAATTTTGAAAGCCATGCATATTCCCAGCGTAGAAGTATCGGGTCTGGAAGCAGATGACATTATTGGTACATTGGCCAAACAGGCTGAGAAAGAAGGATACAAAATATATATGGTTACACCCGACAAGGATTTCGGGCAATTGGTGTCAGAAAATATTTTTATGTACCGCCCTTCCCGTATGGGCAATGGAATTGAAATTTGGGGAATCCCGGAAATACAAAATCGATTTGGAGTAGAGCGTCCTGAACAGGTAATTGATTATTTGGGAATGATGGGGGATGCCAGTGATAATATTCCCGGACTTCCCGGAGTTGGTGATAAAACTGCCAAAAAATTTATTGCCGAATTTGGAAGCCTTGAAGGCTTGCTTGCGAATACGGATAAACTGAAGGGGAAAATGAAAGAGAAGGTAGAAGAAAATGCCGAGTTGGGCCGTCTCTCAAGAAAGTTAGCAACTATTTGCGTGACTTGTGACGTTACTTTTGACGCCAAGGATTACGAACTCTCTGAACCCAATAGTGAAGAAGTACAGAAAATATTTGAGGAATTAGAATTTAGAAGGCTTAAAGAACAATTCCTAAGGATTTTTTCAGAGGAAGCTGATGTTGCAGATGAAAAAATCAACAATGAGGAAACCAAACAAAAAAAAGAGCCACAGGCTGCCGGAAGTGGTCAGTTTTCGCTATTTGGAAGTGATGGGGATTCTCCTGCTGCTACTTTGAAAGAATTTTCGAGCAGAAAAACCATTAAGGATGTACCACATGTTTATCAGAGTGTCTCACCAGGGATGGGTATGAAATTATTCCTTAAAAATTTAATGAAACAATCTGTAGTTTGTTTTGATACGGAAACAACTTCTTTAAATCCTCTTGTAGCTGAGCTAGTTGGAATTGCCTTCTCCTGGGAGGCCGGTAAAGGTTTTTATGTTCCTTTTCCGGAAGAGCGAGAAAATGCCCAGGCATTAATTGAACAACTCCGACCTTTTTTCGAGGCGGAACAAATAGAGAAAATTGGACAGAATTTAAAATATGATATAAAAGTACTTCACAAATACAATGTTTCCGTCAAAGGCAGTTTATTTGATACCATGTTAGCGCATTACCTTATAAATCCGGATATGCGTCATAATATGGATGTACTGTCAGAAACTTACCTGAACTATACTCCAGTATCTATAACCGAGCTTATTGGAAAAAAAGGTAAAAACCAATTGAGCATGCGCGAGGTTAGTCTAGAAAGACAAACTGAATACGCTGTTGAGGATGCTGATATAACATTTCAATTGGCAAAACAGTTTGCCAAAGAACTTAAGGAAGCTAATACAGAAGAGCTTTTCAGGAATATTGAGATTCCTTTGGTGAATGTTCTGGCAGCTATGGAATTAGAGGGGATTAACCTTGATAAGGAATTTCTTCATTCGTTATCAAAAGATTTGGAAAATGATATAAAAAATCTGGAAGTCAAGATCTACAAGGAAGCCGGTGAAGAATTTAATATTGCATCCCCAAAGCAGTTGGGTGATATTTTGTTTAATAAACTAAAACTTGTAGACAAGCCAAAAAAAACAAAAACAGGTCAGTATTCCACTGCGGAAGATGTGCTTTCTTATCATGCCAAAGAAAACCAAATAATTAAAGATGTTCTGAATTACAGAGGCCTTGCCAAGTTAAAGAGCACCTATATTGATGCATTACCGGAACAGGTTGAAGAGATTACGGGCAGGGTACACACAGATTATATGCAAACTGTAGCTGCAACGGGAAGGTTAAGCAGCAATAATCCCAACCTTCAAAACATACCAATACGCACAGAACGTGGCAGGCAGGTGCGAAAAGCTTTTATTCCAAGAGATGATAATTATATCCTTTTAGCTGCTGATTATTCCCAAATAGAGCTTAGAATAATTGCATCCCTTAGTGAAGAAACAACAATGATTGAGGCCTTTAAAAATGGGGAAGATATACACGCTTCAACCGCTTCAAAGGTTTTCAACGTCCCGCTGGATGAAGTTACCAGAGATCAGAGAAGTAATGCCAAAACTGTGAATTTTGGTATAATATATGGAGTATCGGCCTTTGGATTGAGCAATCAAACAGATTTATCACGAACGGAGGCTAAGGAATTAATTGATACTTACTACAAGACGTACCCAAAACTGCGAAATTATATTAGCGATCAAATAGACTTTGCAAGGGAACATGGATATGTGCAAACGGTGCTGGGCAGGAGACGCTATTTAAAAGATATTAATGGAAGTAATGCTGTTGTCCGCGGTGCTGCTGAAAGGAACGCCGTGAATGCACCCATACAGGGTAGCGCAGCTGACATTATAAAAATAGCAATGATCAATATCCATACAAAGCTTAAGGAAGGTAATTTTAAAACTAAGATGCTTCTCCAGGTTCATGACGAACTGGTATTTGACGTATTTAAACCAGAACTGGAAGATGTCCAGGTTATGATCAGAACCGAAATGGAAAACGCTTATGAACTACTTGTACCCTTAGATGTAGAAGTGGGTATTGGTGAAAATTGGCTTGAAGCCCACTAATACGAAAAACAGGAATTATCCGTTTTATATTTAGGGTAAGAATTACTCTATTATATGATTATTTGCCTCGAAAAAAGAGGATATTAATCACTTCAAAATAAAACTAAGTCATGACAAAAGTTCCTGCGTGTCTCTTCTTTTTGGTTTTGAGTACTTTATGTTTAAATGCTCAGCAGGATGTTAATTCGGTCGATAGAAATTATCAATCCGAGATAAAGGTGTTTCCCAACCCGGCAACCAATGTCGTTAATCTGCTCGGTCTGAAGAATAGTTCAAAAGCAGATATCCTTATATCTGATATATCCGGTAACATCATTCAACAATATAGATGGGAAATTCGCAACAATGCCCTTAATATACCGATTGCCACCCTTAACCCTGGCATATATATAATTTCTATTTCATCTAAGGAACAGAGTTTACAAACCAAGTTTTATAAAAAATAAAAACCCTTCGTAAAAAAACGAAGGGTTTTTATTATTAGTTGAATTTCTTATTATCTTTTTGTAAAGATCAAAACACCACCATCATTAAAATCAGCAAAATTCAATTCTGTGGCATTTACTCTCATAGTATTTCCTGAAATCTCTACATTCACAGTAGTCTCAACCTGATTCTCATCTATATAGGTCAGTACTCCTCCTTCATACATATAACTATCTACGCTAGTGTCTTTCTCCGTTGGACATGGAACATCGAGCCCTGTCCCTACAGGATTTACGTTTATATCCAGGTAGTTTCCTGAATTTTCCGTAATTACGCTTAGGTCTGAATTAAAAGTAATTGTCATAAGAGAACAATTTATTTCAGACAAAAAGCTTAAAATATCCTGGGCAAATTTTTCATCATCACTTGCCGTACTGTCATCAATTTCCAATGCGGTAAGTTCCCATGACCCAACAATACCATTATCCTGATTTGAATCGTCTTTGTCTGATGAACAGGAAAATAAAAGAGTTGTTGCTATAAAAAGTGTTAATAGGTTACGTTTCATTTTTTTGGGTTTATAAATGTTTTATTTGATGAAAAACGTAAAAAAAGGTATTATAGTATATTTTGATAGTTAGATTAGAGAGCGATTTAAGGTTAGTTTAATCGCCTTTATATGTTACTTTGCACATTATTCTCAAAATATTGCATAAAATATCACATTTAAAGAGACATAATTATTTTCAAAAATTAGAGAAATAACGGTTTGCATTTAAACTTTATAGTTGTACATTTGCAGCCCGTTAAACGGGATTGAAGTGTTTAATTCATAAAAAAAAAAGTAGTGGATACATTAAGCTACAAGACCAAATCTGCTAATAAGAATACTGTTGAAAAGCAGTGGTTATTAGTTGATGCTGAGGGCCAAACATTAGGACGTCTTGCTTCTAAAGTGGCAAAAATTTTAAGAGGCAAATACAAACCATATTTTACGCCACATGTTGATTGCGGGGACAATGTTGTTATTGTGAACGCGGAGAAAATTCAACTTAGCGGTAATAAATGGGAAGACAAGACCTACACTAGGTATACGGGATATCCCGGAGGTCAAAGATCAACCACTGCCAGGGAACTCTTGGAGAAAAATCCTGCGAGTATCATTGAAAAAGCAGTAAAAGGTATGCTTCCCAAAAACAAATTGGGGGCTGAAATGTTTAGAAACTTAAGAGTTTATGCTGGAACCGATCATGATCAGGAAGCACAAAAACCAAAGACAATTAACTTAAATGACCTTAATTAAATGGACATAATTCATAAAATAGGCAGAAGAAAAACGGCTGTTGCACGCGTTTATATGTCAGAAGGAAAAGGCAACATTACTGTTAATAAAAGGACATTAGAAGATTATTTCTCTACAGCAACTTTACAGTATAAAGTAAAACAACCTTTTGCTTTAACCAATACAGTGGACAATTATGACGTGAAAGTTAATGTTTACGGAGGTGGAATTACGGGACAGGCAGAAGCAGTACGCCTGGCTTTGTCACGGGCTCTGTGTGAGATTGAGGCTGAAAACAGGGAATTTTTAAAACCAGAAGGATTGCTTACAAGAGACCCTAGAATGGTTGAACGTAAAAAGTTTGGTCAGAAAAAAGCAAGAAAGAAATTCCAATTCTCGAAACGATAAATATATATATAGTCCTGGAATGAATTCAGGATTTTTAACCCAAGTTCATTGAAAGTCTCTTGTTAATGGGGCAATTAAAAATCTAAGCCTGTTAGTTGCCTATATTTAAGGTATCTATAAAAGCAGGTAAAGGTTAAATTTAGTTTAGCATCTAAATGTTGGAGGCTTTCCACTAAGAAGGAATACCACTTCAACATTGCTAATTCAAAAGAACGTAAACTAAGTATTAAAATGGCTAAGAAAGCTGAAGTTAAAGAATTATTAGAAGCAGGTGTGCACTTTGGACACCTTACACGAAAATGGAATCCGAATATGGCTCCCTATATCTACATGGAGCGGAATGGAATTCACGTAATCAATTTATACAAAACGGTTGCTAAGTTGGAAGAGGCTAATGAAGCCTTGTCTAAAATTGCGGCCTCTGGCAGGAAGATCTTATTTGTCGCCACTAAGAAACAGGCAAAAGATATTGTTGCTGAGAAAGTATCCAACGTAAACATGCCATACATCACAGAAAGATGGCCCGGTGGTATGTTGACCAACTTTGTGACTATTAGAAAGGCTGTAAAAAAAATGGCTTCCATTGATAGGATGAAGAAAGATGGAACATTTATGACCCTTTCTAAAAAAGAACGTTTACAGGTAGATCGTCTTCGTGCTAAATTAGAAAAGAATCTTGGCTCTATATCTGATATGACACGTTTACCTGGCGCCTTGTTTATTGTTGATACTATGCGTGAGCATATTGCCGTAAAAGAGGCCCAAAAATTGAATATCCCCATATTTGCCATGGTGGATACCAACTCAGATCCAAGACCCATTAATTATGTAATTCCTTCTAATGATGATGCGTCGAAATCTATTGATGTTATATTAACGGAAGTTACAAATGCAATTTCAGCTGGCCTGGAAGAGCGTAAATCCGAAAAACAATCTGCAAAAGAAGGTGGTACTGAAGAAACTACTGCCAAAGCCGAAACAGCAGTTATAGAAAAAGCAGTTATAGAAAAAGCAGAGGAAGAAAAAGTCGCAGTTGTTAAAGCTCCTAAAGAAGACAAAGCTGAAACTGTTGTAGAAAAAGATGCACCTAAGCAAACAAAAAAAGATATTGCGCCGGTAACCGAGAAAAAGGAAAAAGCAGCGGTTAAAAAAACAGCGAAAGTAGACTCTGACAATCTTACAAAGATTGAAGGTATTGGCCCAAAAGCCGCTGAAGCACTTACCAAGGCAGGTATTGATTCATATGCGAAATTAGCGAAAGTAAATGCGGAAAAAATCAAGGAAATCCTGACTGAAGCGAGTTCTAGAATGGCACATTTAGATCCGGATTCTTGGCCAAAACAAGCAAAAATGGCTGCTGATGGAAACTGGGATGAATTGAAAGATTGGCAGGATAAAGCTAAAGGTGGAGTAGAATAATTATAGATTAATTAATTGACAACAGAACACTTACACTCGTGTTCTACAAAAATAAAATAAAATGGTAAAAATTACCGCTGCAGAAGTAAACGATTTAAGAAAGACCACAGGTGCAGGAATGATGGACTGCAAAAATGCATTGGTTGAAGCCGAAGGAGATTTTGAGAAAGCTATTGAAATCCTTCGAAAAAAAGGACAGAAAGTGGCTGCTAAGAGAGCAGACAGAGATTCCTCTGAAGGAGCCGCTATAGCTCAGGTTAATTCTGACAAAACTAGTGGAGTTATTATTTCCCTGAATTGTGAAACCGATTTTGTTGCAAAGAATGATAGTTTTGTTGCCCTGGCTAATGAGCTGGCTCAACTTGCGCTTGATTTTAATAGTAAAGATGAATTCCTAAATGCTAATTACAATGGTATATCAGTACAGGAAAAATTAACTGAACAGACTGGTGTAATTGGTGAAAAAATTGAAATTGGTGGCTTTAGAAAACTAAATGCTCCTTTTGTGGGATCATATATTCATGCGGGCAACAAGATTGCAACATTGATTGGACTTTCGGGTGCGGTTGAAGGCGCTGCTGCTGCTGCTAAAGATGTAGCCATGCAGGCTGCCGCAATGAATCCTGTTGCGCTAGATGAATCTGCAGTAGATCAATCCGTTATTGACAAGGAAATAGAAATAGCCAAAGATCAATTACGTCAGGAAGGAAAGCCTGAGGCCATGTTGGATAATATCGCAAAGGGAAAATTAAAACGTTTCTTTAAAGACAATACTTTGGTTAACCAGGATTTTATTAAGGATAATAAACAGAGTGTTTTTCAATACATCAAATCTGTCAATCCTGATTTGGAAATCACAGGTTTTGAAAGGGTATCTTTAGGATAAAACACCTATTTAATGTTTAATAAAAAAACCACTTTTCAAAAAGAAAAGTGGTTTTTTGTTTGATCTATTTTACCCAATCCTGTTCTTCCAGTTCAAAAAGTTCATTTACCGAGATCTTAAATATCACAGAGAGCCTTAAAGAAAGAACAGTAGAAGGCACATATTTACCAAGTTCCATAGCATTGATTGTCTGCCTGCTTACTTTTGCCTTCTCAGCGAGCTGGGCCTGGGTCATATTTTGAATTGCCCTTTGAACTTTAATACTGTTCTTCATAACTCACAGATTTTCGTAATCGCCAAATTTTGATATTAAATCTTATAATAAAGAAAAACAACATCGTATACATATTGAATACCATAGCCCAATAAAAAGAGAAATCATAAAGTAAGAGGAATGCCAAAAGTAAGATCCCATAATTCAAATACATGGCCCATACCAAAGATTCCAGTCGAATTTTGGCAATTAATTCATCCTCGTCCTTTTCCTTGGAAAATGCCACCATAATGCCTCCTAGGATGACCAAAATACCCAGTATTTCATTTAAGATATTATTTTCGACCGTGCCAATAAATCGATTGTTCCCCGAAAGGTCTTCAATAAATATTCCCAATACATTCGCATCAAAAAATGCAGGCTCCCAATCTGTAAAAAGTGTATATAACCCTAAAATCAATGAAGGAATAAGAATTATCAAACCTATCCTCTTAAATTTTGACGAAAGTAAATAATTTGTTTCCATGATTAAATTTTGAATCAAATGTAAAGTTTTCTTTACTTTTAGACAAATTATTTTTACTTTTTATGCACATATGGGATTCGAATAGCCAATTATTCAGGCAAAATTCACTAGCTTATTTATTTTAATCGCTAGCCTTTGAGCCAGGATCTCCTAAGTTTGGATTGAGGAGTGTTTTCCAAATTATCTATGGGTACAATAGTGGTTATTTTTAGCATTGGTGTCCCAACTTTTCCTTGCAGTATTAATTCTTCCTCGCCACGTTGGACGACAATAGTAATTTCCCTATCGGATGTCCACCCAAAACTTTGTCCAATAATTGACCTGATGGCTTCTAATGAAATAGGCATCCCATCAATACTCTTTATAGTATCACCTCCCTGTGCTCCAAGACCTGTAAAGAAAGTATTTAACTCAATACCGCTTCTAATGATTATCGCATCATTATTATTTTGATCAATATCTATAAATGGTATTTCCCCATTTAAAAAATAACCGCTCCGCTCCTGAATTTCAGCTGTTTTCAGACCCACGGAGGCTAAAATCTCGTCATAATTCAATGGCGTATTACCTACTACATAGGTATCAAAAAATGATCTTATTTCAGGATAAGTCAGATCTACAATTTCTCCGATAATTTCATCGTCTTCAAATGGGGTGTCATTGTCATATTTTTTAGAAAGTTCCTTCATTAACCATAATACTCCTTTTTCTCCATTACTCAATTCTCTAAGCCTAATATCCAAGCTCATATTTATTAAGGCCCCTTTTTCGTATACATTGGCGTAATTTGCTTTGTAAGGGTCTTCCAAAATATTTCTGCTCATCTTGGTAAAGGACATTTCATCATCATATGAGTTTGCGTTGTTAATTTTATCGACAATTCGCTTGTAAAATTCAGCTTCATCTATCAGACCCTGTTGAATCTGAAAAAGGTTGGCGAAATATTCGGTAGTCCCTTCATACATCCATAGGTGTTCAGACATTTCAGGATCGTTATAATCAAAGTATTGTATTTCTTTTGAATGCACGTTCAAGGGTGTAACAATATGAAAAAATTCATGCGAAACAACATCTATCATTGCTTTTTCCAGAGCTTCTATGGGCATTTGCTCAGGAAGTACGACAAGCGTAGAGGTATGATGTTCCAATGCTCCGAAACCGGAGGCATCTGTTTCATCTAGTGTAGACAGATACAACAAAATATTATATTCCTTAGTCCCGTCAATGTCACCAAGAAATGCCTTTTGAGCCTTCATCATACGTTCCATGCTCTCTTGCAGGTCTGCGCCGGAATATATTCTATTAGGAGAATATACGCTCAAATTAACCGTAATATCATTAATGACAAAAGTAGCAGTGTTTGATTTTATATAAAGAATAGGGTTATCTACTACCTCAAAATATCTGGAAGCAAGATAAGTATCTGTCATACTATTGATTTCATCCTGCTTTTTCATTAATGATGTTGTGGGTACTAAGTCTGATGGAGAAGTAATAACTAATTCATAGGGCACTTCTTTTAATCCGTCAAAATAACCTATAAATCCATGAAGATTCAATACAAAATTTTTGCCCTCTAATATGTTAGTTCCAGCAGGAGAAAATACCTTATCGTTTACTTCGCTTTCAGTATCATAAGTATCTGTTACATAATAAGTGATCTTATCTAATTTTGTTGCATCGGAGATATTCCATTCATTGGTTCCGACTGCAGTAACCAAAAGCTCATTACCCTGATAATCAATAGCCTTAAGGTCCTGTATATACTTGCCAAAGTTATCCTCACTATAAGTCCCAGGAACCATTTTTGGAATAAAAAAGGAAATTTTTTGATTACTAAATGACCCCGGGTTGATGGTTACACTTACTCTGTCATTATTAACCTTCACCAAATCTATTGTTGTTTCAATAACTGCTTTATCTGCTGATAATAAAGATTTTGAAGTACCACAGCCATATAATAATACAAGGAAAACGTATAGGATAATTAATTTCTTCATTTGTTCCTTAGATAGTAAAATTAAAAAACAAGAATATTAAAATTAATCTAGATTATAATGGTTATTAGGAAATAATTAAGATGAACATTAAACCTATGAACGAAGAGTTCTCATAAATATTTTTGACTATTTTTGTTTGCAAATCAGCTCAAGAGAATATGTTATACAAACGAATACTTCTAAAACTCAGTGGTGAAGCACTAATGGGCAATAAGCAATACGGAATAGATGCGATGAGACTGGCTGCCTATGCAGAAGAGATTAAGGAAGTAGTAGAACTAGGCGTTGAAGTAGCAATTGTTATTGGAGGAGGAAATATCTTTAGAGGTCTGGCCGGAACAAGTAACGGCATGGACAGGGTACAAGCGGATCATATGGGGATGCTGGCTACAATCATCAACGGTCTGGCTTTACAGAGTGCTTTAGAACTCAATGGTGTACAAACAAGATTACAGTCTGCTATAAAAATCAACGAAGTTGCGGAACCTTTTATCAGAAGAAGGGCAATACGACATCTGGAAAAAGGACGGGTAGTTATTTTTGGAGGTGGCACCGGAAACCCATATTTCACTACGGATTCTGCTGCTGTTTTAAGAGCGATTGAAGTTGAAGCCGACGTTATTTTAAAAGGAACCAGAGTTGATGGTATTTATACCAGTGATCCTGAAAAAGATAAAACTGCTACCAAATTTGATACTATTAGCTTTAATGATGTTCTTACCAAAGGTTTAAAAGTAATGGATACCACTGCTTTTACACTTAGTCAGGAAAACAATCTTCCAATTGTCGTTTTTGATATGAATAAAAAAGGGAATCTCATGAAAATAGTATCAGGTGAAAATATTGGAACGGTAGTAGATCTTTAGTATGGTATAGTTTGTGTAAATAAGTTATAAAAATTTATTATGGACGAAGATGTTAAATTTATTTTAGAGGCTACCCAAGAAAGTATGGACGGAGCCATATTACATTTGGAAAAGACATTAGTTAAAATTAGAGCTGGGAGAGCTAACCCCTCGATGTTATCTACTATAATGGTGGAGTATTATGGCTCACAGACTCCCTTGTCACAGGTGTCAAATGTAAATACTCCTGATGCCCGAACACTATCTGTTCAACCATGGGAGAAAAGTATGCTGTCCGAAATAGAAACAGCCATTACGAATGCCAACTTGGGTTTTAATCCCATGAATAATGGAGAGATGGTAATTATTAATGTTCCTCCCCTAACCGAGGAAAGGAGAATACAACTAGTAAAACAGGCGAAATCTGAAGCAGAAGATGCTAAAATAAGTGTTCGTAGCGCAAGGCAAGAGGCTAATAAAGAAATAAAAGACCTGGGGATATCTGAAGATCTTGAAAAAAACGCGGAAATTGATATTCAGGAAATGACCAACACTTACACAGATAAAATAGACAGCATACTTCATGTAAAGGAAACAGAGATTATGAAAGTCTAATTCTTGATTTTACCAAATGCATATCACACCATAACAGGTCACTAACTTTAGGTTATTACCTAAGTTTTTAAGGAAGTTTAATTTATCCTCCAAAATAAATTGCAATAACTGCTGCAATAACGATAATAGCACAAATGACTATTAATACCCGATATAGTATAATGGCAATTTTACTATAGTTTTTCTCATCCGGCATAACATCATTCCTTTTAACCAATTATATTTAATTGGAGTTTCGTTATTGGCTTTTTTACTTCTCCCCAATTTACATAAATTCTTAAGCAAATGGCACTTTGAGTTACATATGATTGCAATCGCTATTTTATAAAGCGTTTCTAGGTACAGTCCTCCTTGTTTTCTACCTTTGCCGCGATTAAAATACAATAGTAAATAAAGATTGTCCAAATTCATAATTCAATTGGGCATCAGTACCAGGCGTTCAAATGAAGCACATATAATTTACTTTATAGCTGTATTTAAAATCTGGATTCATAAATAACAGTATGGTTAGTAAGATTACAAGTGGATTTTGGTCAAAGGTTGGAAGAATTATTCTTAGAAATAGAATTCTTATCCTCTTTCTAATTGTTGTAGCTACTGTTTTGTTGGCGCTTCAATGGAAGAATATGAAATTTTCGACTTCTGAGGCGAATCTACTCCCCGATGATCACCCGCTGAATATTGCTTATGAAGATTTTCTTGATAAATTTGGTGAAGAGGGAAATACTATTGCCTTTGCTATTAAAGACAGTTTACTTTACGAAGTTGAAAATTTTAACAGATGGAACAGATTAAGTAAACAATTGGCTGCTTTTCCCGAAGTGGACTATGTTGTATCTGTAGATAATCTTAAGGAACTTATAAGGGACAAGGAAGAACAACAATTTATTCTGCGCCCGTTAATTGAGCAGACTCCGCGCAATAATATTGAGGTGGACAGTCTAACTCAATTTATGTTCAATAATTTACCTTTTTATGATAACCTGTTATATAATAAAGAAACGGGAACCATAAGAACACTTGTCTATATGGACAAGGATATTGTAAACACTTCCGTTCGCAAAGATTTTATTCTAAAGGACCTTCATACACTAATTACCGATTTTGAAAAGGAAACCAAAATGGATGTTAGGGTATCTGGAATGCCCTATATACGAACAATGAACACTCAACATATTGTTGACGAAATAGGAATATTCATTGCAGCGGCACTTCTTGTTACTTCCTTAATTTTCTTTTTCTTTTTCCGCAGTATACGTGCAACGTTAATTTCAATGTGTGTGGTACTAATTGGAGTAATGTGGGCCTTCGGGATCCTGGGATTATTGAAATATGAAATAACAGTTCTAACAGCATTGATTCCACCTCTCATAATAGTAATTGGGATTCCCAATTGTATTTTTCTGATCAATAAATATCAACAGGAAGTAAAAAAACATGGAAATCAGGCTTTATCCTTAAAAAGGGTAATATCAAAAATTGGTAATGCAACACTCATGACCAACGTTACAACCGCATGTGGTTTTGCAACTTTTATTATAACAGACAGTAAACTTTTGACCGAATTTGGTATAGTGGCTTCCATAAATATACTATGCATCTTTATGCTTTCCATACTTATTATACCAATCGTGTATAGTTTTATGTACCCTCCAAAAACAAAACATCTGAGACACCTCAATAAAAAATGGATAGATGCTTTTGTAAACTGGATGGTGTATATAGTTCGGGAAAAAAGGATAACTATTTATTCAATCTCTTTACTAGCATTAATAATTAGTATTATTGGGATTTATAAAATTAAAATTTCCGGGAATCTTGTTGAAGATATGCCTAAAAATACGGGGTTTTATAAAGACATTCAATTTTTTGATGCAGAGTTCAACGGAATTATGCCTATTGAAATTGTTATAGATACCAAAAGGAAAAAAGGAGTGCTAAAACCCGTGACGCTGAAAAAAATGAATGAGTTGGGGGAAATGATTGAAGAGACCTCTGAATTATCGAAACCCATATCCGTGGTTAATTTGGTAAAGTATTCCAAACAGGCTTTTTATAGCGGAATTCCTAAATATTATCAATTACCCACATCTCAGGAATACAATTTTATTATGGATGTGGCCCGAAAATCCCAGGGAAATGAGGGCTTAATTGAAAATTTTATTGACAGTACAGGGCAGGTTGCCAGGATTACCACTTTCATTAAAGATGTACCGACGGAAAGAATGGAAGAAATTGAAAAATCGATGCTCGATAAAATCAAGAAGATTTTTCCGGCCGATCGTTTTAATGTATATGTTACCGGAAAGGCACTTCTCTTTTTAAGTGGAACCAAATATTTGGTAAAGAATTTAGTACTTTCTTTATCCCTTGCTATACTTTTAATTGCTCTATTTATGGCATATTTATTCCGTTCGTTCAGAATGATTGTCATTTCTTTAATTCCAAATCTTTTACCCTTGGCTATTACCGCGGGGGTTATGGGTTTTGTAGGCGTCCCTATTAAACCTTCGACGATATTAGTTTTTAGTATTGCCTTCGGGATTTCAGTAGATGACACCATTCACTTTCTGGCGAAATACCGGCAAGAACTGTCTGCTAACAATTGGCGAATTCAAAAATCTGTTTATGCCGCCTTACGTGAAACGGGTGTTAGTATGTTCTATACTTCTATCGTCCTTTTCTTTGGCTTTTCGGTATTTACAATTTCAAGTTTTGGGGGAACTGTTGCTCTGGGTGCTTTAGTATCGGCTACTTTACTCTTTGCCATGTTAGCCAATTTAATTTTGCTCCCTTCACTTCTTCTTTCATTAGAACGGAGTATCGCAAACAAAGAAGTCCTCAAAAAACCTCAAATAGATATTCTTCCCAAAGAGGAGTTACCCGGAAGTAGATCGGAAGATTGAGTCGTTGATTTGCGACATGTATTTTATAAGCGCTTTAGAACCAAATGTTTTTACCAAAAAGTTATCTTTGCCATTCAAATTTAGAATTGATCTCGTATGAAATCATACAGTATAAATGAGCTAATTCAGTCTCCACCTTTAAAACAAGAGGTAGAAGTAAATGGATGGGTCAAAACATTTAGAAGCAATCGATTTATCGCTTTAAATGATGGCTCCACTATTAAAAATATCCAATGTGTTGTTGATTTTGAACAATTCAATGAAAACCTGCTAAAGAAAATTGCAACAGGTGCTGCTTTAAAAATAAAGGGTGTCTTAGTAGAAAGTCTGGGAAAAGGCCAAAACGTTGAGATACAAGCACAGGAAATCTTTGTTCATGGGGAGGCTGATCCGGATAGCTATCCTATTCAACCCAAAAGGCATACAATGGAGTTTTTAAGGGAACAGGCCCATTTAAGGATACGCACAAATACATTTGCAGCCGTCATGCGTGTCAGATCTGCCCTCTCATTTGCAATCCATGCCTATTTTCATAAAAATGGATTTTATTATTTTCACGCCCCGATAATTACGGGTTCAGATGCAGAAGGGGCAGGTGAAATGTTCAGAGTGAGTACATTAGATCCTAAAACCCCGCCATTGACTGAAAATGGTGGCGTAAATTATAAAGAAGATTTTTTTGGCAAGGAAACCAATCTAACGGTCTCAGGGCAGCTTGAAGCCGAAGCCTATGCCATGGGATTGGGTAAAGTATATACTTTTGGCCCTACTTTTAGGGCAGAAAATTCAAATACATCAAGACACCTTGCCGAATTTTGGATGATTGAACCTGAAATGGCATTTTATGATCTTAAGGATAATATGGATCTGGCAGAAGATTTTATTAAAAATATCATTTCTTATCTGTTAGAAAATTGTGAAGAGGATTTGGAATTCCTGGAAAAACGTCTACTCGATGAAGAGAAAACAAAGCCTATGGCGGAACGAAGTGAAATGGCGCTAATAGATAGGCTGAAATTTGTAGTGGATAATGATTTTATAAGAATTACATATACTGAAGCAATTGAAATTTTAAGGAATAGCAAGCCAAACAAAAAGAAAAAATTTAAATATCAAATTGACGAATGGGGTGCAGATTTGCAAAGTGAACACGAGCGCTATTTAGTAGAAAAACACTTTAAATGCCCTGTTATTTTATTTGATTATCCTGCTAAAATAAAGGCGTTTTATATGCGTTTGAATGAAGACGGGAAAACAGTAAGAGCCATGGATATTCTATTCCCAGGAATAGGTGAAATTGTAGGAGGGTCTCAGCGTGAAGAACGACTTGACGTTTTAAAAGAAAAAATAGCCGTTCTGGGGATCGATGAAAAAGAACTTTGGTGGTATCTTGATCTAAGGAAATTTGGAACTGCTATTCACAGTGGATTTGGACTTGGCTTTGAGCGAATGGTACAATTCGCTACAGGAATGGGTAATATAAGAGATGTGATTCCTTTTCCAAGAACACCACAAAATGCAGAGTTTTAAGGCCTAAGTCTTTACATAATATTAATTCTTTAACTTTATAGATAGGAAAAGAATACAAGCTTATGCTAAAACAACACTTACAGTTTAAATTATCGCAAAAGCTATCTCCTCAACAAATTCAGTTGATGAAGCTAATTCAGCTTCCCACACAGGCATTTGAACAGCGTCTAAATCAGGAACTTGAGGAAAACCCGGCTTTAGAAAGTGGCAAGGAAGAAAAAAGTTCATTGGACGATGATTTTAGTGAAGACTATGAAGTGGAAACAGATAGTGAAAGCATAACAGCAGAAGATATTAATATTGATGACTATTTAAGCGATGATGAAGTGCCTGATTATCGAACGAGGGCTAATAATTATAGCCCGGATGATGATGAAAAGAGCATACCTTATGCGGCCGGTATCTCTTTCAATCAATACCTAATTAATCAATTAAATACGGTATATCTTAATGACCAAGAATGGGCTATAGCCGAATTTTTAGTTGGCAGTGTTGATGAGAGTGGTTATATAAGAAGACCTATAGCTGATATTGCAGACGATTTAGCATTTACCCAAAACATCTATTGCGAAGTAGAGGATGTTGAAAGGGTACTAAAAATTGTCCAGGAATTGGATCCTCCTGGTGTTGCCGCAAGAACACTGGATGAGTGTCTCATTCTTCAGCTTAAACGTAAAGAGAGAACATCAAATATTGAATTAGCTATTAACATTCTGGACAAGTCCTTTGAGCAATTTACCAAAAAGCACTACAACAAATTGCTTCAGAAATATGATATAAATGAATATGAGCTTAAAGAAGCTGTATTAGAAATTGAAAAATTAAATCCTAAACCAGGTGGATCTTACGCCGGCAGTAATAAGGTTATTGAACATATTGTTCCCGATTTTTCTATTAAGATAATGGATGGAGAACTGGAATTGACCTTAAATGGAAGAAATGCTCCAGAACTTCATATTTCGAATGAGTATAGTAATATGTTAGCTGGTTATAAAAGTGCAAAGGATAAGTCCAAGTCACAAAAAGATGCTGTAATGTTCATCAAACAGAAGTTGGATTCTGCAAAGTGGTTTATCGATGCCATAAAGCAACGGCAACAAACTCTCTATATCACTATGAATGCAATAATGCAATATCAAAAAGAGTTCTTTCTTAGCGGTGATGAACGCAAATTGCGACCAATGATCTTAAAAGATATTGCAGATACTATTCATATGGATGTATCTACAGTATCACGAGTTGCTAATAGCAAATATGTTGACACTCCCTATGGCACCAAATTAATTAAGGAATATTTCTCCGAATCAATGAAGAATGAAGAAGGGGAAGATGTCTCGACCAGGGAAATCAAGAGTATATTGGAAACTTTAATAAACGATGAAGAAAAGAAGAAACCACTCACAGATGATAAATTAGCTGCTTTGCTAAAAGATAAGGGATATCCCATTGCAAGGCGAACGGTAGCCAAGTATAGAGAACAATTAGGCATACCGGTTGCGCGTCTTAGAAAACAGATTTAATGAGACTGTTTTTCAAGATAATTTCTCATTTATTCCATCCTATTTTTGTGCCTATTGCCGGCACCATTACTTATTTTGTTATAACCCCGAAATACAGCCCACTTGAACTTCAAAGTGGCAATGTATTGCCTATTTTCATACTCACTGTCATCATTCCCATTATTAGCTTTCTTATATTGAAAAACCTGGGAGTTGTAAGTTCATTTTTTTTACCGGGCATAAATGAACGTAAATATCCATTGATTATCGAAATTGCCTTATTACTAATGATAATAATAAAGGTAATTCCCAATAATTATATTCTTGAAGTGAATTTTTTCTTTGTTGGATTACTAAGCGCTGCTATGGCGTGTCTTTTATTGATTTTTTTTAAATTTAAAACCAGTCTGCATATGGTGGGAATAGGTAGCTATCTCATGTTTTTAATAGCCCTGAGTATTCATTTTGAAATTAATATAATTATTGCCATAAGTCTTTTTACCCTGTTAACGGGAATCCTGGCTACGGCCAGGCTCTATCTAAACAGGCATAGCAGAGCTGAAGTTTTTATAGGTTTACTAATTGGATTTGGGTCCCAATTATTAACTATCAAATTCTGGATATAGCTTTATAAAATATAAAAGATAATTCCAATTCTTAAAGGTCGGAATTCGATTGAATCTCCCTCAATAGTAGTTACACCATCGTTAAACAAATTACTTAATGCATAATAAGCATGCACATTAAAGGTGCTATAGCCAAAGTTTAGCATAACACCATATCTGAAATTACGAATATCGGAGTTATTAAAAGAAATCTTTGTCTCATTGGAGACAAACTTGGATCTACTACCTACAACATAGCCCAATTTCATTCCGGCGTAAACTCTCCAAAATTTATAATCACTAGGTGTGGATGTGCGCCATCTGAATTCTATGGGCATTTCTATAACATGAGTATCTAATTTATTGCGCTTATAAGATACATCGGAATCAAGAACAGTATATTCGAGACCACTCTCCGTTTCATTAACAAACAAGTTCGTATAATAGGTATTATATGCATAACCTAAACCTATACCAATTCCAAAATTCCTGCGGCTGTTTAAAGGAATATCCTTTATAAATCCGCCTTGTAATCCGTAAGAAAAATTACCCTGATTGACTCCATTAGGCTTATTCAGTATAAAGTTATACGTTATACCAAGATAAAATTGATCTTCCAGGTATTTAAGATCGTCGACTTCAACATTCTCCTGCGCGCAAAGATTTATAGTGAAACCCAAAATTAAAAATAGTGTAAAGCGTTTCATAGGACTTTAAAGGTAAATAATAAACGAAACTAAGGGTATAAAAAAAGCGCTTCAAAATATATTTTGAAGCGCTTTTTACTATTATTTAAGTATGAAAGTTAATTCTTTACTCCAAATTTCTAAAAGCATCACCCTCATAGGTGGTATAATTAACCTTTAGAGCGTTAACTTTTCTTAACTCCAGTTTAATATCTGCTATAAGACCCATGTTGGCACTTTTATCCACTTTAAGGGCAGTAGTTAGAACATTCTGTAATTCCTGCGATTTTTTAGCTCTTTCCTGCAAAATAAAATCTCCAACTTCTGAAACGTTTGCAAATTTATCGTTCAGTTGTATTTTTGGTTCAGTACCAAAAACCTTCTGATATTCCCGAGTGGGTTTACCCACATAGATGTACAATACTCTATCCTTTTTTTCCAACTTCTTTACCTCACTAGCATTTGGTAAGGTATTCATAACCATTAACGAGCTATCTTTCATTACGGTTACAGTCATAAAAAAGAACAATAGCATAAAAACAATATCAGGCAAGGAAGCCGTTGATACCGCGGGTAGATCCCCATCTTTTTTCTTATTAAATTTTGCCATAATTATAACTTAACTCAAGGTTAATTACTAGTTGATGTTTCTGCCTCGGATAATTTTTGAGGAAAGATTCCTTGTACTTTCTGAACCTTATCTTTTAATTCATCCCTAATTCTCGCTGGTGTTTCAGGATTAAGAAATTCTGATTCCATTTCCGTAAAGTTTCTTCCGTAAAGACGTTGTGCTTCTCTATTTCGAAGGTCATTATAAGCACCTACCAGCTCATTTTGTACTGTTATATAGGTGCCATACTTGGTTTCACGATCATTTTTTAGAGATATAATTGCTTTTAACGGGTTATCTGAAGAACTGGCATCTTTTTTACCCCTACAATAATTACAGCTACCATCACCTCCATTATCCAGAAATGCGATAGCTTTCGCTCTTAGATTTTTAAGTTCAAGCAACTCTTCTTCAACCAGCAACTGACCATTTTTATTGATATTAACCGTAAAAATATTCTTTTGCTTAATAACAACATCTGTGTCTGGCGGCTCCATTGGCGGAAGCATCCTGTCTAATCCTGCATCTGTTTCAATAGTAGTAGTAACTAAGAAAAAGATAAGCAATAAGAAAGCAATATCTGCCATAGATCCTGCATTAACTTCTGGTGGTCCTCCTCTTCTGGGCATAGTTTAAATGTTTTTATTTGTTAGTCATATTCTTAAATGCACCCATTACCATAGCTACAATTGCTATTAGCACAAGTAGAAAAAACATATTGAGACCAGTCCCAATTTTTTTTATCGTAGATTCTGAAGTTTCAATACCCCTGCCGGCCATTTCTTCAATACTTACATCCGTACCACTAGAAAGAACATAAGAAATGAGAACAACCACTAAAAACCCACCAATTACCATTAGTGTCTTTTTCAGACTTTTCGGATTTGCAAATAAATTCTTAAGTGTGAAAACAAGACTTACTACTACTGCAAAACCCAATAGAAGGTAAGTGATAATGAACATAAAGTTCATCGCACCACTTCCTACTGCTTCTGAAGCCGGAACATCTCTTCCTGGCAGTTGATACCAAAGTATCGCAGATAACGCTCCTAAAACAACCAATACTATTTTAATAATTTTATTCATAATATTTATTATTTAGTGTGCGATTTATTTTTTGTTGTCTACCAACATATCGATCAAACTGATCGACGAATCTTCCATATCATTTACAATACTATCTATTTTAGCAATAATATAATTATAGAAAATCTGAAGAATAATAGCAGTTATAAGACCAAAAACCGTAGTTAATAAAGCCACCTGAATATCCCCTGCAATTAATGATGCACTAAGGTTACCAACAGCACTAATCTTTTGGAAGGCCTGGATCATACCAATAACCGTTCCCATGAATCCTAACATAGGCGCAATAGCTATAAATAAAGATAACCAGGAAACATTTTTCTCTAATTGTCCCATCTGAACACCACCATAGGCAACAACTGCCTTTTCAGCTGATTCAATACTCTCATTTGCTCTGTCCAAGCCCTGGTAATAAATAGAAGCAACCGGTCCTTTTGTATTTCTGCATATCTCTTTTGCAGCTTCGATACCTCCTGATGCCAAAGCATCTTCAACTTGTTGTTTCAATTTTGTAGTATTCGTACTTGCCATATTCAAATAAATGATTCTTTCAATGGCAACAGCCAAACCTAAAATCAAACATAATAGAACAATCCCCATAAAACCAGCTCCACCTTGAATAAACTGCTCTTTTAAAACCTGGGTAAAACCTTTGGTCGATTCTTCTGCTGCTTCATCCTGAAGCATAATTGCAGCCGTGGCTACAGTTGAAGATAAATTAGAAACTATTGCGTTCGCTTTCGCGCTTACTGTATTTGTGCTTAGAACAAATAACCCGGCTATGGCCAGGATCGAGAATAATCTTTTCATTTCTTTCAAACTTAAATTTAGTTAGTTAATAGGGTTAAAGATAAAAAAAAAATACAATTAAAAAATTAAAACTTCATACTATTAAAAGGCTGATGCAAATGAATTTGTCAAATCCTTCATGTTAGGAACAAAAAAGCTGAATTTAACTTCTTTAAAATCCCGAAGTAAAATACTAATTTCTTGTTTATTGCAGAGAGGAAGGGATTCGAACCCTCGATACACTTTTGATGTATACACACTTTCCAGGCGTGCGCCTTCGACCACTCGGCCACCTCTCTATTCTGTAAATAACAGGGCGAGCAATTAACAAAAAAAAAATTGGTTTAAGAAACTTTACCCATTTAATTTTAAGTCAATTCACCGCGTAATGAAGTTTCAAAAATTGTTCTAAATGATTTATGCGAAACACCACTACCTAATAGGTACATAAGTTTGGTAATTGCCGCTTCGGTGGTGATATCACCTCCATCAATAAGTTGTAATCTCTTAAGCATTTCACTCGTGCTATATCTGCCCATAATTACTGAACCCCCTGAACACTGTGTTACATTGACAATATGCAGTCCATTATTTATAGCTTCCTTTAAATCTGACAACAACCAATCATCGGTAGGCGCATTGCCCGCACCATAGGTCTCAAAAACCAACCCTTTTAAGTTTGGTATGTTTAATATTCCCTGTAGCAATTCCCGACTAAAACCTGGAAAAAGTTTAAAAATTGCAACATTGCTGTCCATTATTTTATGGACCCTAAACTTTTTGTTTTTTTGATTTTTTAAAAGATAATTTTGATTGATCTTTAAATGAACACCTGATTCTGCCAGAGCAGGGAAGTTTAATGATGTGAATGCCTCAAAGTGCTCCGCATTAATTTTAGTAGTTCTGTTAGCACGGTATAATTTATATTCAAAATACAGACAAACCTCCTGTATTACCGCTTGGTTATTTTCTTGCAAGGCAGCTATTTGAATAGAAGTGATTAGATTTTCCTTTGCATCTGTACGAAGATCCCCAATTGGCAATTGTGAACCGGTAAAAATTACAGGTTTAGAAAGGTTTTCAAGCATATAACTCAAAGCAGATGAAGAATAACTCATGGTATCACTGCCCTGAAGTACAACAAAACCATCATGTCTGTCGTAATGCTTCTCAATTATAGTAGCTATAGAAACCCAATGTGAAGGGTTCATATTGGAAGAGTCTAATGGTTTTTTAAATGAAATACTCTCAATTTTACACTCTAACTGACTTAATTCAGGGATATTACTGACCAACTTATTAAAATCGAAAGCCCTTAAAGTTCCCGTAGGGTAGTCTTTAACCATTCCTATTGTGCCTCCGGTATAGATAAGTAAAATGCTAACTTTTTTGCTCATTTAGCAAAGTGATTTTTTATTTTGTATTATTCTAGAATAAATGCTTTAAAAACTAAAAAATGCACTATACCCCAAACACCTCTTTTGAATTCTGTGTCGTGATATTTGCAATCACCTTTTCATCCAAATCATAGATCAGTGAGAGTTTTTTTAATACCTGCAGTAAATATACACTTTCATTGCGTTTACCTCTATAGGGTACAGGGGCTAAATAAGGGCTGTCTGTTTCCAATACAATATGGTTCAAGTCAATCTTGTTTAAAAACGTATCGATTTTTCCATTTTTAAAGGTAACTACCCCTCCTATTCCCAGCTTCATATTATAACTTAAAGCCCTTTTGGCTTGTTCTTCTGTACCGGTAAAACAATGAAATATTCCAAAAAGATCTTCTGCTTTTTCCTCTTCGAGCACCTCAAAAATTTCGTCGAAAGAATCTCTGCAATGAATTACTATAGGTAAGCCATACTTTTTAGCCAGGTGTATTTGGAATTTAAATGCCTCCTGCTGTTCATTTAAATAAGTCTTATCCCAATAGAGATCTATTCCTATCTCGCCTATAGCATAGAAATGCCTTTTTGATAACATAAGTTCAACATGTAAGAGCTCTTCTTTATAATTCTCCTTTACATGAGTTGGGTGTAATCCCATCATCAGAAATATGTTTGTGGGGTATTGCATTTCAAGATCCAACATTGATTTAGTATAGGAAGCATCAATAGACGGAATGAAAAAGCGTTCAATTCCGTGTTCAATGGCATTTCGTATAACCTTATCCCTATCCTCATCAAAGGCTTCACTATATAAATGGGTGTGTGTGTCTGTAATGATCATAGAGCAAAAATAGAATTATCTTTGTCAAAAAAAATATTAGATGCTCAATCTGAAAAAAGTTTTAAAGAATAAAGGATATTCTAAAATTCCCCTGATTATAAGCGGCACTAATCATTTAGAGATTAATGCCAGTATTAATGGGATTACCGGACGTTTTATTTTAGACACGGGAGCATCGAATACATGTGTGGGGGTTGATAAAGCCAATTATTTTAAACTTGTTTCAAAAGACTCTAAAATCAAAGCAGCGGGTGCCGGTGCTAACGATATGGAAACCCTTGTTTCAACAAAAAATAAAATTGAAATTGGCAGTTGGAAAAAGCAAAAGCAAAAGATAGTTGTTTTTGACCTGGTTCATGTAAATGAAGCCCTCAAAGCACATAAGTGTCTTCCCGTTGACGGGATTATAGGGGCAGATATTCTAATAAAATGTAAGGCTGTGATTGATTATGCTTCCGGGAATTTATTTTTGAAAAATAAAAAATAACCTTTGCGACATTCTACTCGAAAAGCATCTACAACTCAAGCGCTTTTTCGGGAGATCCTTCCATCAATAATTCCACTGGGTTTTCCAAAGCCTCTTTTAAGGCAACCAGAAATCCAACAGATTCTTTACCATCAATAATTCGATGATCATAGGATAGTGCAACATACATCATTGGCGCGATAACTATTGCTCCTTCCTTAACCACAGGTCGTTCTAGTATATTATGCATTCCGAGAATTCCGCTTTGCGGCGGATTTATTATTGGCGTTGATAACATTGAACCAAAAACCCCGCCATTAGAAATGGTAAAAGTACCTCCTGTCATTTCGTCAACAGTAATCTGTCCATCACGGGCTCTCAATGCAAGGCGTTTCACTTCTGCTTCTATACCTCTAAACGTAAGGTTTTCGGCATTTCTTATAACCGGTACCATTAGACCTTTTGGCCCGGAAACGGCAATGCTTATATCGCAAAAATCAAAAGAGAGCATCTCTTTACCATCAATCATCGAATTTACAGAAGGGTACATCTCCAAAGCCCTTATCACGGCCTTGGTAAAAAACGACATGAATCCAAGACTTACATCATGTTTATCTTTAAAAATTTCTTTGTATTGTTTTCTCAAAGTAAAAACTGCCGACATGTCTACTTCATTAAAAGTAGTAAGCATGGCTGTTTCGTTTTTAGCAGCTACCAGGCGTTCCGCCACTTTACGCCTTAGCATGGAAAGTTTGGTCCTGTGCTCACCACGACTTCCACCTGTAGGGCTACCCATTGAAGGAACGGATTTCACTGCATCTTCTTTGGTAATCCTACCTTCTTTGCCAGTTCCATTCAAACTTGCGGGATCTATTCCTTTCTCATCGAGTATTTTCCTGGCAGCAGGTGAAGGCACCCCCTTGGCATAGGATTCTTTTGCAACTTCTTTCCTGGCAGGTTCTTCCTTATTAACAGCAACTTCCGTTTTATTAAGCTTTTTTTCTTCGGTTATTAAAGCTCCATCTTTTGGCTTTTTAGCACTTGTATCTATAAGACAGACAACTGCTCCAACGGCTACAGCATCTCCTTCCTCTGCTTTCAAGGTGATTATACCGCTCTCTTCAGCCGGCAATTCCAGGGTCGCTTTGTCTGAATCTACCTCAGCAATTGCCTGGTCCTTCTCCACATAATCTCCATCACTAACTAGCCATTCTGCTATTTCAACTTCAGTAATGGATTCACCCGGAGATGGAACTTTCATTTCTAAAATCATGCCTTACACTTTTATAATGGTTTCTTTAATTACTATTACTAATAAAATCTTCTTTTACCGGAAGATAATCCAATCTAATCTCTCCATTGACCTTTATGCGGTCAAAATATAATTTGGCCCCTATTGCATCTTCCATATCTGCGGCATTTTGCAAGTTTAAATGTAAGTGAGCTTCCATTGAATTTCCTGAGTTACCACATTTCGCCAGGATTTCTCCTTGCCTTATGTCCTGCCCTTCCTCAACAAAAATTGAACCTTTCATTAAATGGGCCAGAAGTATGAACTCATCCTTATCAGTCTGCAAAACTATCGTATTTCCTGTAAGTTGTTGCAGATTCGTTTCTCCCGGAATATTATCAGGGACCCCATCAATAACTGTAACCACCCTGGCATCACATGGAGCAATGATATCTTCTCCGAAAGCAAAATAGCTTTCGTTAAGCAAAGGATCTCCATCATGAGAGGAACCATCTATTACCTTCATTATGTCATAGGCATATTGCTGTGTGACCTCTTTCACATGATCATTCTGCGCTTCGGTAACACCTCCCCAATATACAAACCATTCCCCATAAAATGGTAAACTGATAAATGTTGTATTTCTTTCCAATATCGGTATCTCAAGCGGCTTTGGTTTGGAGATTAACAAACCATTTATCTTACTCTGAGAAGATAATGTAACAGTCAAATCTGCTACAGACTTATCAAAAATGACCCGGTAAACATGTGCGCCTTCCCGAAGGGTATAAAACTGCATGGATTCAATCTCGCCTGTTAATCCTTTTATGTTTTTTTCAAAGAAATTTCTGGTTTCAATATTAGTATAGGTGTTTTTCATCCCGGTATCGTATAAATCATAAATGCCATCATAATCACCATTGTTAAACCGTTCAGTAAATACTGATACAAACCTTTCATAATTAGGTTGCTCATCCTGTGAGAATAATTTAGGAGTTAGGAATATCAATAAGAGTAGTAAAAGTCTCATTCTTTCTTATATTCACTTTTAATAACCCGCCTGGTCATATTGTCTTTCGTTTTATCAAAGACATAATCTATAATCTGCTGTTGTCTTAATTTAGACCGAATGGCGCTCCCCGCTGAAGGTGATGCATAAAAACGTCTTGATGCCACACGAAACTTTTGAGCCTCGACATAATGAGTAAACATATGGCTCCATGCTCCCATATTCCTGGGCTCTTCTTGCGCCCAAACCCAATCATCTGCCTTTTTATATTTATTAATAATAGCGGTCATTTTTTGCTCAGGAACAGGAAATAATTGCTCAACTCGCACCAAAGCAACATCATCACGCTGGTTTTCATCTTTAAATGCCAGCAAGTCATAATAGAATTTTCCTGTACAAAAAACCAGGCTTCTAACCTTATTAATTTCAGCACCGGCGTCATCAATTACTTCCTGAAAACCGCCACTCGAAAATTCTTCAACACTAGAAACTGCTTTTGGGTGACGCAACAAACTTTTAGGTGTAAATACAATCAAAGGTTTTCTGAAATTGGCCTTCATCTGCCTCCTTAGTAAATGATAAATGTTAGCAGGAGTAGTACAATCTGCAACATACATATTGTCTCTTGCACATAATTGAAGAAACCTTTCCATTCTTGCCGATGAGTGCTCTGCACCCTGACCTTCATATCCGTGAGGTAAGAGCATTACCAATCCGTTCTGCAATTTCCATTTATCTTCTGCTGCAGATATATACTGATCTATCATAATCTGAGCGCCATTACTAAAATCCCCAAACTGTGCTTCCCAAATAGTTAAAGTATTTGGGCTGGCCATGGCATATCCATAGTCAAAACCTACTACGCCATATTCAGATAAAAGAGAATTATAAATCTGAAACCTTCCCTGATTATCATTCAGATTATTTAATAACATTATCTCTTCTTCACTTTCCTCCACCTTCATCACTGCGTGACGGTGTGAAAAAGTTCCTCTTTCAACATCCTGCCCAGACATACGAACATCAAAACCCTCATATAATAGGGTTCCATAAGCGAGTAATTCTCCCATTGCCCAATCCAGCTTATCCGTTTCGAAAAACATTTTTTTACGATCCCCCACGAGTTTTTCAACCTTACGTAAAAACTTCTTATCCATGGGAAGCTGGGTAATAGTCTTTGCTATTTCAGTTAATTTTGCCTTATCAAAAGAAGTGTCCACAGCGTCCAACATTTCCCATTCACGGACATTTTGAAAACCACTCCACTCATCCGCCATAAAAGGAGTAATAATGGTTTTATCCTCTTTTCTTGAATCTTCTAATTCTTCTTCTAAACTTGCTTTATACTCCTGTTCTAAATCTTTAACAAAATCTTTATCAATTATACCCTGGGCAATTAATTTTTCGGAATATATCTCTCTTGGATTCTTATGCCTGGCTATTGCTTTATACAATTTAGGTTGTGTAAAACGTGGCTCATCTCCTTCATTATGTCCATACTTCCTGTATCCTAATAAGTCAAGAAAAACATCGCTTTTAAAACGCATTCTATATTCTAAAGCAAATAGGGATGCGTGCACTACGGCCTCCACATCATCTGCATTCACATGTAAAACAGGGCTTAATGTTACTTTGCCAACATCCGTACAATATGTGGAAGATCTCCCATCGAGATAATTAGTAGTAAAACCAATTTGGTTATTTACAACAATATGAATCGTACCATTAGTTTTGTAACCGTCTAATTGTGCCATCTGTACTAATTCATAAGCTATTCCCTGACCGGCAATTGCAGCATCACCGTGAACTACAATGGGTAATACCTTAGAAAAGTTCTCCGGATAATGTGTGTCTTGTTTTGCCCGGCTAATACCTTCCACTACCGCACCTACGGTCTCCAGATGCGAAGGGTTAGGGGCAATGTTCATGTTAATTTTGTTACCATTATCAGCCTTTCGCTCAGAGGTCCATCCCAAATGATATTTTACATCTCCGTCAAAAATTTCCTCCTCATAGTCCTTGCCGTCAAACTCACTAAAAATATCTTTGGCAGATTTTCCAAAAATATTTGTCAATACATTAAGCCTTCCTCTATGGGCCATGCCCATGACAAATTGCATTACCCCCATTTCAGCTGCTCTTTCAACAACAGCATCGATTGCAGGTATTAGTGATTCATTTCCCTCTAGTGAAAATCTTTTCTGACCCACATATTTCGTGTGTAAGAATGCCTCAAAAGAGACCGCCTGATTAAGTTTTCTAAGTATGTGTTTCTTTCGGTCTTTGTTGAAATTGGGGTGATTGTCATTTACATTCAGCCACTCTTGTATCCATTGAACACGTTCAGGCTTTCTTATATACATATACTCTACCCCTGTGGTATCACAATATATGCGTTGTAAATGGCTAATGATATCACCCAATTCTCTGGGACCTAACCCAATTACTTCACCGGCATTAAACACAGTGTTTAAGTCGACTTGAGATAATCCAAAATTTTCTATTTCAAGCGTAGGTGTATATTTTCTTCTTTCTCTAACGGGATTGGTCTTGGTAAACAAATGGCCTCTGCCACGGTAAGCATCAATTAATTTTACCACCTGAAATTCTTTGTACAAGTTCTCAGGAATCGCTACTGATTTCCCATCAACAACTACAGATGATCCATTATGACCCTCTATGCCTACTTCATCCAGGGTGCTTTCCATTCCAAAATCAAATCCCTGGAAAAAAGCACGCCAACTAGGTTCTACACTGTCAGGGTTTGTGAGATACCTGTCATATAATTCTGCAAAGAAAGACGTATGTGCTGTGTTTAAAAAGGAATATCTATCCATGTACGCCAATTCAATTAATTGTAAAAAAGTAGATCAAAAATACAATAATTAATAGTTTATGAGATTATATTAGGAGTGTATTAATTGAAAATCATAGCTTATGGCATTGAAACGTTTATCCCGATATATAACTTTTGTTTTAATAGTAGTATTTTCTTTTATGAGTTTGACTTCTTTTGCGCAGCAATTAAAGCCACAAAATGAGTTTTGGAGAAATGTCCGATATGGAGGAGCACTTGGCTTTGGTTTTGGAAGTGATAGCTTTAGTATTGCTGTTGCTCCAAGTGCTATTTATCAGGTAAGCGAGAAGTTTGCTACCGGATTATCTTTGAATTTTGAATATTCTAAATTTGGAGATTCTGAATACACGGCTTATGGGGGAAGTATATTAAACTTTTTTAATCCTATCCCGGCAATTCAGTTATCAGCTGTACTTGAACCGTTAAGAGTTAGTACAAATAATAGTTCCGCTTCCATGTTGGTGGATGAAAATTACTGGACCACAGCGCTTTATTTGGGAATAGGATACAGTAGCAGGAATGTTACTTTTGGTATACAATATGATGTGCTGCATGATGACAGCAGTATTTATGCCGATCCCTGGGTCCCTTTTATAAGAATGTATTTTTAAAATAGCATTCTCTACTTCTTCTATTTGTACTGTTTTCTAAACCACACTTTTTGCCATACCCGCTTTAATATAAGAAAGGTATAGTGATCACTGATATTCTGTTTCTCGGTGTCTAAAATTTGTCTGGCCGTATTTTCGGGTAAATCCACAATATAAAGAAGATTCAAAAAATCTGAAAACTTTTCCTCTATAAGAAACTGAATATTTTTTTGAAGTAAATATTTTAGTTCATCCGGATTACAATCAGCAGGTAAATCGAATGTCAAGTTAGCCAAACCAAAATCCTTTTTTAATTGCAATACAAGGTCTTCATAAAGTTGATGCGAACTTGCATACTTTATTAATTCGACACTTTCTTTGAATACAGGTATCATATAGAAATTAACCCCTCATTTTAAATCCAACTATTTGGACTAGACCACACCATTCTTCATAAATGGATACTAAGAAAAAGTTTTATTCTATTTCAGCCAGTGAATTTCAGGAATTCAATTTCTTATTCTTTGTTCCCAATCCCAGGCAGATTTCATAGCCTGATCTAAAGTAGAACCTGCTTTCCAGCCTAAAATTTCATTGGCCTTATTAGTATCGGCATAGGCTGCAGTAATATCTCCTTCCCTTCTGTTTACAATTTTATAATTCAGTTTTTTTTCTGAAACCCTTTCAAAACTTGAAATGACATCCAACACTGAACTACCCATACCTGTACCCACGTTA
>Ga0265303_10000022_pt1 | contig 58617 bp, 54 predicted proteins | sample Helome_2_FD_192494 | JGI IMG/M metagenome (GOLD analysis project Ga0265303, IMG submission 192494) | Marine sediment microbial communities from subtidal zone of North Sea - Hel_20160317 (Illumina Assembly) | ecosystem: Environmental > Aquatic > Marine > Subtidal zone > Sediment ... | reverse complement strand
CAGATTCACTGCAGAAGCAGCTTTTTGAGCCTCGTGAGAATTATTGAGGATTGAAGCTGAGACAATCACCGGCAAAGCCAAAACCCAGATAACCGCGGCAGAAACAACGGCATTGCGGAACAAGTTAGCAGGAGGGACTTTATTCATCATGTATACCTCGATTTCAGATTGTGCGTGATTTGCCATAAGGGCTTTTGTTTGACCCTTACCTATAAAGATGCACGAAATTGGCAAAAGGTTACGTGGCAATCGGTAAAATGAATTATTGTCACGATGAAAAGAACGAAAAGAGGAATTTTTCCATGGCCAAGCCAAAAACCTTTAACCTGGAAACGCTGAGTCTGCATGCAGGCCAGCGGCCCGACCCGGCCACGGGCGCGCGGGCAACGCCGATTTACCAAACGGCGTCCTATGTTTTCAAAGACACCGACCATGCGGCGTCCATCTTCAATATCGAGCGCACCGGGCATGTCTATTCGCGCATTTCCAACCCTACCAACGCGGTACTGGAAGAACGCATCAGCGCACTGGAAGGGGGCGTTGGCGCCATCGCAACGGCCAGCGGCCAGGCGGCTATGCACCTGGCAATCGCCACGCTGATGGGCGCAGGGTCACACATCGTGTCTTCACAGTCTCTTTACGGCGGCACACACAATCTCCTGGCTTACACGATGCCCCGGTTTGGTATTGAAACGACGTTTGTCGATCCCCGAGATCCGGATGCCTTCAGGCAGGCTATCCGTCCCAACACCCGCTTGTTGTTTGGCGAAACGCTGGGCAACCCGGGCCTCGAAGTGCTGGATATACCGCGGGTTGCCAAAGTCGCCCATGAGGCAGGCTTGCCGCTGATGATCGACTCTACATTCACCACGCCTTACCTGTGCCGGCCGTTCGATCTTGGCGCAGATATCGTGATGCATTCGGCAACCAAGTTTCTGAGCGGCCACGGCGTAGTCATCGGCGGCTTGCTGGTCGATGGCGGTGTGTTTGACTGGGAAGCCTCCGGCCGGTTCCCTACCCTGACCGAACCCTATGAAGGTTTTCATGACCTGGATTTTGCCGAAGAATTCGGCCCGGCGGCATTTATTACCCGGGCCCGCAAAGAAGGGGCTCGCGATTTCGGCGCCTGCATGAGCGCCATGACCTCTTTCCTCATCCTGCAGGGCCTGGAAACGCTTCCGTTGAGAATGCAAAAGCATGTGGACAATGCCCGCAAACTGGTCGGGTTCCTGGACGGACACGAAGCGGTTGACTGGGTTATCTACCCCGAACTGCCGGAGCATCCATCATGAACTGGCCAGGGAATTGTTGCCCAACGGTTCAGGCGCCGTCTTCAGTTTTGGCGTTAAAGGCGGGCGGGCAGCCGGCCAACGATTTATTGAACGCCTCGAACTGGTCTCGCACCTGGCGAACATCGGTGACGCCAAGAGCCTGGTCATCCACCCTGCGAGCACCACGCATCACCGCATGGATGCAGCCGCACTGGAGGCCGCGGGCATTACCGAGGGGCTGGTACGGATTTCAGTTGGCATCGAAAATATCGACGACCTGATCGAAGATATCGGACTGGGTCTCAGGGCCTCACAAAAAGCACAGGACGGGTAACAAAATGCAGCTGGAAATCAACGGCCACGGGGTCTACGTGGCGACCGGAAATCGTGAACCTGACCCACAAAAAAAAACCGTCCTGTTTCTACACGGCACAGGTCAGGACCACACCATTTGGGTACTGCCAACACGTTATTTTGCAAGGCATGATCGCAATGTGTTGGCGGTTGATTTGCCGGGACACGGGCGATCCGGCGGCAAGCCGCTGGAATCCATCGAAGCGATGGCTGACTGGGCCATCCAGGTACTCGACGCAGCGGGGCTTGGCGATGCCGCAGTTGTCGGGCACAGCCTGGGATCACTGGTCGCCATTGCCACAGCGGCACGGCATCCGCAACGCGTGCGCGCGATTGCACTGGTCGGGGTAACCGTACCGATGCCGGTTTCCGGATTCTTGCTTGAAACCGCTAAACAGGACAAGCACGAGGCCATTGAAATGCTTAATTTTTGGGGCTACAGCAAGTCAGCCCAATTGGGTGGCAACGCAACGCCAGGCAACTGGATGTTGGGTGGCGGCATGCGCCTGATGGAAAAAGCCGGACCCGGCGTGATCCACACCGATCTGAATGCCTGTAACGAATATATTGAAGGGATGGAGCATGCAGCCAGCGTTGCCTGCCCCGCCCTGCTGATCCTGGGCGAGCGTGACATGCTCACGCCCGTCCGCTCGGCGATGAAGGTAGCAGCTGCGCTACCGCATGCAGAAAAAGCAGTTTTGGAGGGCTCCGGTCACGCACTATTGGCCGAAAAGCCCGACCCCGTTCTGGACCAACTTATCAGAGTGGTATAAAGCAATAAAAAACGGCGCTCATTGAGCGCCGTTTTTACATCTATCCGGTTTTCCGGATCAGTCTTCCGCGGTCACCGCCTTCATGCTCAGGCGGATACGGCCCTGCTTGTCGACTTCAAGTACCTTGACCTTGACCATGTCACCTTCTTTGACCACATCTGTGACATTTTCCACTCGCTCTTCTGAGAGCTGGGAAATATGCACCAGACCATCACGGCCCGGTGTCAATGAAACGAACGCACCAAAGTTCATGATCTTGATGACCTTGCCTTCAAAGATCTGGCCAGGCTCAATATCTGCGGTTATCTGCTCAATCCGCTTACGGGCTTCGTCCGCAGCTTCCTTGTTGACGGAAGCGATGGTGACGGTGCCGTCGTCTGCAATATCGATGGTACAACCTGTTTCTTCAGTGATGGAGCGGATCGTAACACCACCCTTACCGATCACGTCGCGAATCTTGTCAGGATGTACCTTAACAGTCATCAGGCGTGGAGCGAACTCGGACATTTCACCACGAGGTTCGTTAATGACTTTGTTCATTTCGCCAAGGATGAAGTTACGCCCGTCACGTGCCTGCGACAAAGCAATCTTCATGATTTCCTCGTTGATGCCTTCGATCTTGATGTCCATCTGCAAAGCGGTAATGCCTTCTTCGCTACCGGCTACCTTGAAGTCCATATCACCAAGGTGATCTTCGTCACCCAGGATATCGGACAGAACGGCAAACCGGTCGCCTTCCTTGATCAACCCCATCGCAATACCGGCAACAGGGGCTTTGACCGGAACGCCGGCATCCATCAATGCCAGTGAAGTTCCGCAAACAGAGGCCATTGAACTGGAGCCGTTTGATTCTGTAATTTCTGAAACCACGCGAATCACGTATGGAAAATCTTCCATGGTCGGCAGCATGGCGGCAACACCGCGACGTGCCAGGCGCCCATGGCCGATTTCACGACGCTTCGGTCCACTCATGAAGCCGGTTTCACCGACACAGAATGGTGGGAAGTTGTAATGCAGCATGAACGGGTCTTTGTATTCACCGGTTACCGCATCAATGATTTGCGCGTCCCGGCCGGTACCCAGTGTGGTCGCCACGATGGCCTGAGTTTCACCACGGGTGAACAAGGCTGAACCGTGAGCCCGGGGCAAAATGCCGCATTCAACGCTGATCGGGCGAACAGTGCTGAGATCACGTCCGTCAATGCGCGGGTTCCCTGAAAGAATGTGTTCGCGAACGAGGCCTTTTTCCAGCTTGGAGAAAGCGCCTGAAACATCACCTTCCGAAGGTGCGTTTTCATTTTCTGCGTCACACAAGGCGTCTTTTGCAGCTTTTTTCACTTCGCCGATAGCGTCGCGACGCTGCATTTTATCTGCAATGGCATAGGCTTCCGTCAGTCCCGGAGTGGCCAGTTCCGCCACCTTGGCAGCCAAACCTTCGTCGACCGCCGGTGCTTCCCATCCCCATGATTCAACACCTGCTTCTGCAGCGAGTTCCTTGACCACCTGGACAACCGCTCTTGATGCCTCGTGTCCAAAGCTAACCGCACCCAGCATCACATCTTCTGAAAGCAACTTGGCTTCAGATTCAACCATCAATACTGCGCTTTCCGTGCCGGCAACAACCAGGTCCAGATCAGAATCCTGCAACTGGGTGGTGGTCGGATTCAGTACGTATTCTCCATTGATATAACCAACGCGGGCGGCGCCGATGGGACCATTGAAAGGCATGCCGGACAAAGCCAGGGCTGCCGAGGTACCGATCAGAGCGGGGATATCACCGTTGATGTCGGGGTTTGAAGACATCAATGTGGCGATGACCTGCACTTCATTCATGAAGCCCTTGGGAAACAGCGGTCGAATCGGACGATCGATGAGACGACAAATCAGCGTCTCATGTTCAGTAGGACGTCCTTCCCGCTTGAAGAAGCCACCGGGAATACGGCCTGCCGCATAAAACTTTTCCTGGTAGTTAACCGTGAGGGGAAAGAAAGGACGACCGGGATCGGCCTCTTTGCGGCCAACCACGGTAACCAATACTCGTGTGTCGCCCATGGATACCATCACGGCACCGCCGGCCTGGCGGGCGATCTGCCCTGTTTCCAGTGTGACCTCATGGTCACCGTATTTAAATGTCTTGGTCAGTTTATTCACTGGACAATTTCCTGTTTACTTTGTTTAAAAGCTGAATACGCGAACGCTCCGGCAGATGAAACATCTACCAGAGCGAAGGCCAGTCGTGATGCAGCGACGATTAACGTCGCAAGCCGAGGCGCTTGATCAGGTCACGATAGCGCTCGATGTCCTTTTTCCTAAGGTAATCGAGCAGGCTGCGACGCTGATTCACCATACGCAACAAACCGCGGCGTGAATGGTGATCACCTTTATGAGCCTTGAAATGGTCTGTGAGATACTGGATACGACCCGTTAACAGGGCTACCTGAACTTCAGGAGATCCTGTATCAGTTTCTGAACGAGCGTACTCGCTGACAATTTTCTCTTTTGCTACTGCATCAAAAGACATGGTTCCTTCTCCATATCTAGAGCCACGAAGCCTTTGGAAAAACCCGGCGGGAAAATCCCGGTAAAACAAGGGTCTTTGCAAAAACTTCGAAGCCCCGGTGGTTATGAGGCGCGTATGATATAACGAGCGCCTGCGTTTAACAAGCTCCTTTATCAGTATTCGCGAAGACTACCTGGCAGCACTTCTTTTCCTGCGGCAAAATCGCTCTGCCAGGTAGTCTCCGCTTACATTATAGGTGCATTATGCGTTTTGGTTTCAATAACTTATCGTCGTTGATTTCGCCGATACCTAATAGTTTGCCTGTTGGGTTATAAACGCGGACTAACCCTGCATGGTCAGTATTAACCTGTACGGGATTGCCGTGTTGAAAGCGCAGGGCGTCTGATTCGTCCAGATTAATGACCGTCCAGCCTGACAAACCCTGGTCCACGGGCAGTAAGAATTCGTCCGGACTTTCACTTTCCAGCCTTGATTCCAGTTCCTGCAGGCTGATCATATCCTGTTCCCTGAAAGGCTCGACGTCGAGGCGGCGCAGTGTTTTCAAGTGGGCGCAACTGCCCAGTTCCAGTGCGATGTCCTCGGCCAGGGTTCGAATATACGTGCCCTTCGAGCAATGCACTCTGAATGTCAGCATGGGCGGCTCCCAGGTCACTAACTCGAGGGCATGAATGGTTACCGCGCGGGCTTTTCGCTCTATTTCCTGGCCCGCACGAGCCAGTTTGTACAGAGGCTGGCCCTGGTGCTTTAGCGCGGAATACATGGGTGGTACCTGCTCAACAGCTCCACGAAACCGCCCAAACGCGGCTTCAATGCTCTCCAGGGACAGTTCCGGTACTGGCTTTTCAAGGCATACATCACCCTCGATATCGCCGGTCGTCGTAGATTGACCCAGGCGTGCTTGCGCGATGTAGGTCTTTGAAGCGTCCAACATGAATCCAGCGGTTTTGCTGGCTTCACCGAGACAGATGGGCAGCATGCCGGTGGCAAAAGGATCGAGACTGCCGGTGTGACCCGCTTTGCGGGCCTGGAACAACCAGCGGACTTTCTGTACAGCCTGATTGGATGAATAACCGACCGGTTTGTCCAGCAGAAGCACTCCGTGGATATCCCTGCCCTTGCGCCTGCGACTCATTCTTCCTCGTCGCGCTCGAGATCCCCGGCTTCGTTGTGGTCTGATGTGACGGCAGCGTCGATCAGGCTGTCCATGCGCTGCCCGGTTTCCACCGAAGCATCGTGATGGAAATGCAATTCCGGTACGGAGCGAATTCGCATTTCCTGGCCCAGGCGGCGGCGCAGGTAGCCCGCGGCCCGGTTCAGTGCCTTGATGCTGGATGCAGCCTTGTCGGATTCAAATACGGTCACAAAGACTTTGGCATGCGAAAGATCACGTGTGACTTCGACATCAGACAGGCCGACAAAGCCCACATCGGGGTCTTTGACTTCCATCTGGATCAGTTGCGCCAGTTCCCTTCTCAGGGTTCCAGCGACACGTTCAGACCGTTTGAATTCCCGAGGCACGAAAAACGTTCCTTACAGCGTTCTGGCAACTTCGATGCGCTCGAAGCATTCAATGTGGTCACCCGGCTTGACGTCGTTGTACATCTTCACGCCAATACCGCATTCGACACCCGACTGAACTTCCTTGACGGTGTCTTTGAAACGCCGCAGTGATTCCAGCTCACCTTCGAATATGACCACGTTATCACGCAGTACGCGAATCGGGTTATCCCGTTTCACTATGCCTTCGACCACCAGGCAACCCGCAATGGCGCCCAGTTTCGATGAACGGAATACGTCCTTGACTTCGGCCAGGCCGACAATCTGTTCCCTGACTTCGGTGCCGAGCAGACCCGAAATTGCCTTTTTGACTTCATCGATAGCATCATAAATAACACTGTAATAGTGCAAGTCCAGCTCGTGTTCCTGGATGACCTTGCGCGCGGTCGCATCCGCACGGACATTGAAGCCAATGATGATCGCACTGGATGCCTGTGCCAGTGATGCATCGTTCTCTGTGATGGCGCCCACACCGGATGCAACGATATTCACTTTAACGTCATCGTTACTGAGATTGGTCAGGGCGTCGCGAAGCGCTTCCACACTACCCTGCACATCCGCGCGGATCAGAAGGTTTACATTGGTCTGTTCCTCTTTGCCCATATTGTCGAACAGGTTTTGCAGTTTGGCAGCCTGCTGGCGTGCCAGCCGGCTCTCGCGCTGCCGGTCCTGTCTCTGGGAGGCTGCATCCCTGGCCTTACGTTCATTGGCAACGGCCAGCATTTCGTCACCCGCTTGTGGAACACCAGACAGACCCTGGATTACAGCTGGCATGGAAGGCCCGGCTGCCTCGATAGCTTCACCGGCTTCATTGAACATGGCGCGCACCCGCCCGTATTCCTGCCCGGCGAGGATCATGTCGCCGCGCTTCAAGGTACCTTGTTGAATCAACAGCGTGGCAACCGGGCCACGGCCTTTGTCGAGGCTGGACTCGACGACAACGCCACGGGCACCGGAATCCGGGTTGGCCGTCAGCTCCATCACTTCCGCCTGTAGCAATACGTTCTCGAGCAGTGTGTCGATACCTTCGCCGGTCTGGGCAGAAACATTGACAAAAATATCTTCGCCACCCCATTCTTCCGGAATCACTTCTTCCTTGGACAGCTCAGTCCGAACACGATCGAGGTCTGCATCTGGTTTATCGATTTTGTTGATCGCCACAATGATCGGAGTACCGGCTGCCCGTGAGTGCTGAATGGCTTCCTTGGTCTGGGGCATCACCCCATCGTCTGCTGCAACCACAAGAATGACAATATCGGTCGCCTGGGCGCCACGGGCCCGCATCGCGGTAAAAGCAGCATGGCCCGGGGTATCGAGAAAAGTAATGATGCCGCGATCCGTTTTCACGTGATAAGCACCAATATGCTGCGTGATGCCCCCCGCTTCCGCGTCCGCTACGTGTGAATGCCGGATGTGGTCGAGCAGAGAGGTTTTCCCATGATCAACGTGCCCCATTACGGTCACTACCGGAGGCCTTGGTAGCGCCTCACCCTCGACTTCGGGCTCCTCGGCTACGAGTTCCTGTTCAATGTCTTTTTCATCTGCAGCGACGGCAGTGTGGCCCATCTCTTCTACAACCAGGGTAGCCGTGTCCTGATCGAGGCTCTGGTTGATGGTCACCATGATGCCCATCTGCATCAGCACTTTAATCACTTCACTGGCCTTGACGGCCATCTGTTTGGCCAGTTCAGAAACAGTGATCGCCTCGGGTATGGCTACTTCACGCAGTACCGGAGCCGTTGGTTTGGAAAAACCGTGCTCTGACGGGCGCGATGAAGATGGCCGGCTACGCAATCCAGGTTTGCGGCGCCGCGCGGCCGCGCCGGCCGTAACGTGGAGCTCTTTGCGGCCATAGCGCGTTTTCAACTTGTTCTTTTCCTGCTCGCGTTTGCGTTTCTCTTCGGCGAGCTTGCGGGAACGCTCTTCTTCGCGCTTGCGTTCCTCGTCTGCTGCACGTCGCCTGGTTTCTTCCTGCTTCGCTTTTTCCTCGGCTTGCTGGCGGTTCTTTTCTTCGGCTTGCTGACGGGTCTGCTCTTCGACGATCAAGCGTTCCTTTGCTTCCTTTTCTTCCTGATCAAGCCGAATCTTGTCCGCCGCATCCTTGACTGCCTGTTCTTCGGCAGCACGTTTGGCGTATGACTCCTCCAGCAGTCTCCTGGCTTCCTCACGCTCTGCATCCGGCGTGCCCATTTGTTCCTGGACCACTTCACGTTTCACATAAGTTCGCCGTTTCCGGACCTCTACGTTGACCGTACGCGTTGACGCGCGCGGCCCCTGGCCTGAAACCCGTAACTCGCTTACGGTTTTACGCTTCAGCGTTACCTTGCGCGGCGCGGTAGCATCGCTTTCCACTTTTCCATGACTTGCGCGCAAATGTGCGAGCAATTTTTTCTTGTCATCATTGGAAACCGCGTCATCACCAATACTGGCTTCGATGCCTGCTTCTTTAAGCTGCGACAGCAACTTGGTGCTGTCGACACCCAGCACGTCAGCCAGTTGTGAAACGGTTACTTTGGACATATTAAGCTCCTAAAATCTACAGCTAAGCAGACTGGCTGTTTATTCTTCTTCTGCGAACCAGGGTGCACGGGCAGCCATAATCAAAGCTGCAGCATCCTCTTCGCTCATTTCATTGATGTCGATCAGTTCATCGACCGCCAGTTCCGCCAGGTCTTCCTGAGAACGAACCCCTTTCTCCGCCAACCTGAAGGCCAATCTTTCCGTCATACCCTCGAGTTGCATCAGGTCATCTTCGGGCGCGTTCTCATCAAGCACTTCTTCTTTCGCAATCAACTGCGTCAGCAGCGCATCCCGTGCACGCCGACGAATTTCGGTAACGATTTCCTCGTCAAATTCTTCGACTTCGAGTAATTCTGACTCCGGCACATACGCTACTTCTTCAATATTACTGAACCCTTCCTGCACCAGGATATTGGCAACATCCTCGCCTACATCCAGTTTCTCCATGAATCGAGCGAGGATTTTATGAGCCTCTTCCTCACCCTTCTGCTCCGCCTGCTCAACAGTCAAAACATTGAGTTCCCAGCCGGACAGCTCACTGGCCAGGCGCACATTCTGCCCACCGCGACCAATCGCCTGTGACAGATTGGATTCCTCGACAGCAATGTCCATCGATTGATTTTCTTCGTCAACCACAATAGCGGCGACTTCAGCCGGCGCCATCGCGTTGATAACGAACTGTGCCGGGTTGTCGTCCCACAGAATGATGTCGATGCGCTCTCCGGCCAATTCATTGGATACAGCCTGCACGCGTGAACCCCGCATACCAACGCAGGCGCCGATAGGATCGGTGCGCTTGTCATTGGACCGAACGGCGATTTTTGCACGCCGGCCCGGATCGCGGGCACCACCCATAATGGAAAGCAGGTCCTGGCCGATTTCCGGCACCTCCAGTTCAAACAGCGCCACCAGGAACTCAACGATGGTCCGGCTGGCGAACAGCTGGGGACCACGGGGCTCGGCCTTGACTTCATACAGGAAGGCACGCAGCCGGTCACCCGGACGAACCGATTCGCCGGGAATCATGTTTCGTTGCGAGATGAAAGCTTCGGCGTTACCACCAAGATCCAGGTACACGTTACCGCGCTCGACCCGTTTGACGATGCCATTGATCAACTCACCCGAGCGGCTCTCATATTCTTCCACTACCAGAGCGCGTTCGGCTTCCCTGACACGCTGCACGATGACCTGTTTGGCGGTCTGCGCCGCGATGCGCCCGAAGTCGGCATTGTCCATTGGCTCTTCGATGAAACCACCAACTTCAATTTCCGGGTTGGTTTCTTTCGCGGCCGCGAAGAATAACTGCGCGTCTTCGAATTCCATCTCGGCATCGTCTTCGATCACTTCCCAGCGCCGGAATGTTTCATATTCCCCGGTGCTGCGATCAATGGCTACTCGGACGTCGCGTTCTTCTTCGCTGAGTTTTCGCGCTGCCGATGCCAACGCCGCCTCAAGCGCGCCGAATATCACGTCCTTGCTAACACCTTTCTCGTTGGAAACAGCATCCACAACCAGCAGGATTTCTTTGCTCATCGGGCCTCTTCTCTCTTTGAAAATAGATTATCGTAATCAGGAACCAGCCTGGCCTTGGCGATATTACCCAAGTCCAGCAATACTTCTGCTCCGTCCTGCTCGAGTCTTACATGGTCTTCTTCGACCCCGAGGATTTTTCCGTTGAATTTTCTACGGCCATCCTGGGGTGCATACAGCGAAATTTTTACGGCTTCGCCGGTAAACTGCCTGAAATGTTCAAGCGTGAATAACGGCCGATCCAGACCTGGCGATGAAACTTCCAGGTTGTAATGTCCCGGAATCGGGTCTTCGACATCCAGCAGAGCAGCCGCTTCCCTGCTCACTTTCTCGCAGTCCTGGACGGCGATTCCTTCTTCCTTGTCGATGTATACGACAAGAACCGGATTCTTTGGATTGCTTCCGTGCTCAATGCCCACAAACTCATAGCCCAGGTCTTCAACCAGGGGCTGCAATAGGTTTGTCAGCTTGACAGATTTCAATCTCATCTCCGTAAAACAGTCAGATTGTCATTCAACCGGACACAAAAAAAGGGCACGCTGGGCCCCCTTCAACGACGATCCAAGAAAAAGGCCCCTGCTGGGGCCTTTTCAATAGAACATGGTAGCGGGGGCAGGATTCGAACCTGCGACCTTCGGGTTATGAGCCCGACGAGCTGCCAGACTGCTCCACCCCGCATCAGCAGGTGGGCAATGATATAGATTCCCCGGAACTAATTCAAGCCCCAAATGAAGCCATGCAGACCGCAATCAATGAGCTTGAGAATATACCCAATCCAAGCATCATTATACCATTAAGAGAAATAGCTGCTCGAAAATCAACCGGAGCATCAATTTCCGACTCTGATACCGGCTCATCGAAATACATGAGCTTGACGATGCGCAGGTAGTAAAATGCGCCCACTACGGAGAATACTACCGCCAGGATGGCGAGCCAAATCAGGCCAGCGTCCAGTGCAGCCTTGATCACCAGCCACTTGGCAAAGAACCCCACGAATACGGGAACACCGGCCATGGAGAACATCACCATGGCCATCACCGCGGCGTACCAGCTGTTGCGTTGATTCAGTCCTTTGAAATCATCGATTTTCTCGGCTTCCACACCCCTTGCAGAGAGCAAAATGACCATGCCGAAAGCCGCTGCAGACATCATCGAATAAACGATCACGTAAAACATGCCGGCACCGAACCCCGAAGCCGTGCCTGGTAACAGCCCCATCAGCACGAATCCCATGTGTGAAATGGTTGAATAGGCGAGCATGCGCTTGATGTTGGTTTGGGCAATTGCGGCAAGGTTTCCGAGAATAATCGATAGAACCGCCAATATGCTGAGCATCTGTGACCAGTCGTGTTGCAGGTCGCCCAGGCCGGTATGCAAGAGGCGATAAGCCATCGCAAAGGCAGCCATTTTCGGTACTGAGGCAATAAACAGCGTGGTCGCCACGGGCGCTCCCTGGTAGACATCCGGGATCCACATATGAAACGGAACCACTCCAAGCTTGAAGGCCAGGCCGACGACCAGGAATACCAATCCGAAAATCAACAGGTAGTTTTCACTTCCCAGCATACTGACTGCCGCGGCGACTTCATTGATATCGAGGCTGCCGGTGGCACCGTAAATCATCGACATGCCATACAACAGCATGCCTGATGCCATGGACCCGAGAACGAAGTATTTCATTGCCGCCTCGGAACCCATTTTTGACTCGCGATCAAAAGCAACCAGCGCATAGGACGACAACGAGATCAGCTCGAGCCCGAGGTAAATCATGACCAGGCTATTGGCAGAGATCAGCAGCATGACACCGAGCAGCGCAAACAGAGAAAGCGTGTAAAAATCTGCACGGAACATGCGGAACTGCCGCAGACAGAACTTGGAATAGATGTATACCAGGCCAAGGATAAACAGGCTGAACAGTTTCAGAACGTCGCCCATGGTATCCCGGATAAATGAGCCATTGAAGGCGGTTGCGGACTGCAACCCGGCTGCACCGTAATCACCGCGTACCGTGATGATGGCGGCAAATACCAGCGTTAACATTGCCAGCATATGAATGATGCCCCGGCGTTCTTCACTAAGGAACAGATCGACGATCAGGATCACGCATGCCATGGTCAGAACCCAGAATTCAGGAGCAGCCAACAACATATTTCCATTATTCATAATTAAGCCCCTCAGATCCCGGCCGCTGAAAACTTGGGTTGCTGGATGTGTTGCAGCAGTTGCTCTACTGAAGCATGCATCAGGTTAACCAGCGGTTCCGGCCAGACACCGACCAGTAACACTGCAACTGCCAACGTTCCAAGCACCAGCGCTTCCCTGGCATTGATGTCTTCAAGCATGGCCACATCATTGCTGGTAACCTCACCAAAAATTACCCGTTTCACCAACCACAAACTGTAGGCGGCACCCAGAATCAGCGTGATCGCGGCCAGGAAGGCGTACCAGAAATTCGCCTGGAAAGCAGCCAGGATCACCATGAATTCACCAACGAACCCGCTGGTACCTGGAAGTCCCGCATTGGCCATGAAGAACAATACCGCCAGTGCGGCAAACCAGGGCATTTTATTGGCAACTCCACCGTAGTCCGCGATCATTCTGCTGTGCAGGCGGTCATACAGTACACCCACGCAGAGGAACAGGGCGCCGGAAACAAAACCGTGTGAAATCATCTGGACCATGGCGCCTTCAATCCCCAGCGCCGCTCCCCTGCCACTTTCGGTATTTTGAAATATCGCAAATGCGATAAACATGCCCAGCGTCACGAAACCCATATGAGAGATGGATGAATAGGCGATCAGCTTCTTCATGTCTTGCTGCACCAGTGCAACAAACCCGATGTAGACTACGGCAATCAGGGACAGTGTAATGATCAGCCAGTCTAGCGCGGCCGCTGCATCAGGGGTGACCGGCAAACTGAATCGGATAAAGCCGTAACCACCGATTTTTAACATGATCGCCGCCAGGATGACCGAGCCGCCTGTAGGCGCTTCAACGTGTGCGTCCGGCAACCATGTATGGACCGGCCACATGGGGATTTTTACCGAGAACGCTGCCAGGAAACCCAGGAACAACCACTTCTGCACTTCAAGAGTCAGCGGGAACTGGTGCCAGTCGAGAATCGACCAGGAACCTGACTGAATGTACAAATAGATCAGCCCGATCAACATGAAGACTGAACCCAGAAAAGTGTAGAGGAAAAACTTGACCGTGGCGTATACGCGACGGGGTCCACCCCACATGCCGATCACCAGGAACATCGGAATCAGCATCGCTTCAAAGAACACGTAAAAAAGCATGGCGTCCAATGCCGAGAAAACTCCGACCATCAAGCCTTCCATGATGAGGAAGGCCGCCATGTACTGATTTACATTCTGCTGAATGGCTTCCCAGCTGGCGATAACCACCAGGACGCCAAAGAACGTGGTCAACAGGATCAGTGGAACCGAAAAACCGTCCACACCCAGGCTGTAGAAAATATCGAAGGTTTCGATCCACGGCTTTATTTCGGTGAACTGCATCGCTGCCGTTGACGCATCGAATGACGTGAACAGCGTGATACTCAAAACAAACGTCAACGCGGAAATCACCAGGGCGAGTAAACGCGCCAGGGCGGCACGCTGTTCACCGACCGCGATAACGGCCAGTCCGCCAAAAATCGGCAGCCAGATCAGTACGCTCAGAATGGGCCAGTTAAATGCCATTTTTATTATCGCCCCTCTACTACCACATTACCCAGATTGCGATCATGCCGATCAGGCCGACAATCATCGCAAAGGCATATTGGAACAGGTATCCGCTTTGCCACAGGCGGACCCTGCCGGCAAGATTACCCACCAGGCGTGCCGATCCATTGACCAACACATCGTCGATCAGACCGGCATCCGCTTTTTTCCACAGGAAATTGCCAATATTGACTGTCCTGCTGATGAACGCTTTCTGATACAACTCGTCGATGAAGAATTTATTTTCAAGCAGACGATGCAGCCTGGGCATTTTCTGCTGAAGCTGGTCTGCCAGAGCCGGCCGGAACTGGTAAATGAAGGTGGCCAGCGCGAACCCGGCGATCATCAGCCAGAACGGCGCGGTCTTCAGTGCATGGGTGGCCATGGCCACCGGACCGTGGAAATGCTCGCCAACGGCCGCCACGGTATCGTTCTGCGGCATGACGGCGATGGCATCGGACAGCCACCCGCCAAACAGCACCGGCTCAATCGTCAGATAACCGATGATAACGGATGGTATGGCCAGCAAAATCAACGGTATCGTAACAACCAGCGGAGATTCATGCGGGACATGCTGGACTATGCCGTCCGGTGGATGGTCGCCGGCGCCGACATCTACCTTGTAACGCGGTTGGCCATGAAATGTGAGGTACAGCAGGCGGAAACTGTAGAAAGAGGTAATCAATACACCGATGAGAACCGCCCAGTAAGCAACATCAGCGCCGAACCTGCTGGACTCGTGAACTGCCTCGATGATCCCGTCTTTTGAGTAGAAACCTGAAAAGAACGGAAATCCAATCAACGCCAGTGTGCCGATCCATGCAGTAATCCACGTGATAGGCATCTGCTTCCTCAAACCGCCCATAAAACGCATGTCCTGTTGATGATGCAGCGCGATAATAACGGAACCGGCGCAAAGGAATAAAAGCGCTTTGAAGAAAGCATGTGTCATCAGGTGGAAGATCGCGGCCGAATAGGCTGAAACGCCAAGGGCAACGGTCATGTAGCCCAGCTGTGACAAGGTCGAGTAAGCAATGACGCGCTTGATGTCATTCTGAACCAGGCCGACCAGACCCATGCTAAGTGCCGTCACGGCACCGATCAGCATGACAAAACTTAACGCGGCGTCACTCAGCTCGAATAATGGCGACATCCTGGCAACCATGAAAATACCGGCTGTAACCATGGTAGCAGCATGAATCAGGGCCGATATGGGAGTCGGGCCTTCCATCGAATCAGGCAACCACACATGCAACGGCGCCTGTGCTGACTTGCCCATTGCACCGATGAACAGGCACACGCAGATGACCGTAATCCACTGCCATTCAAAGCCAGGGAGAATACTCACTGTTTTGCCCACGATGCTGTCGGCCTGGCCAAATACCGACGAATAATCCAGCGTGCCAAAGCAGTACAGAACTGCCGCGATGCCCAGCAGAAAACCAAAGTCGCCGACGCGATTCACCAGGAACGCTTTTAGCCCCGCAGCGATCGCCGATTCACGCTTGAACCAGAACCCGATCAGGAGGTAGGAAACCAGGCCGACCGCTTCCCAGCCAAAGAACAACTGCAGGAAATTATTCGACATCACCAGCATCAGCATGGAGAACGTGAACAGCGCGATATAGCTGAAGAACCGTTGGTACCCCGGATCCTCGGCCATGTAGCCGACGGTGTAGATATGGACCATCAGGGATACAAAAGTCACCACTGTCATCATCAGCACGCTGAGATGATCAATCAGGAATCCGATTTCAAACCGAATGCCATCCGACACCATCCAGGTATAGATACTCAGATTCTGAGGAGCCAGGTTATCGAACATTTGCATGTACAACACCCAGGCGGACAGGAAGAATGATGCCGCTACGCCCAGGATGGCAACCCAGTGTGAACCGGCCCTACCTACCTGGTTCCGAAAGAGACCGGCAACAGCCGCAGCTGCCAGTGGTAGCAGTGGGATCAAGACCAAAATCGTTTTTAAAGACATATCAGCCCTTCAGGTCATCCAGTTCGGTCACGTTAATGGTCTGACGATTACGGAATAGCACCACGAGAATCGCCAGGCCGATGGCAGCTTCTGCAGCAGCAACGGTCAAAATGAAAAACACAAAGACCTGGCCGTCCAGGTTGCTGAGAAAGCGTGAAAAAGCAACGAAATTCATGTTTACCGCCAGCAGCATCAATTCGATGCACATCAGCAGGATGATCACGTTTTTGCGGTTCAGGAAAATCCCGGCGACGCTAAGACTGAAAAGCATTGCGCCAAGCGTCAGGAAGTGTGTCAGTGTCAACATGGTTCTTTTCCTCAGCTGCCCTGGCGGGGTTCCGGTTTCATTTTCACCAGGCGAACTCGTTCATCAGACATAACCCTCACCTGCAGGGCAGGGTTCTGGCGATGCCCGCCACTGCGGTGCCTCAACGTCAGTGCTACCGCCGCAATAATGGCGACAAGCAGGACCACACCGGCTACTTCAAAAGCCAGCAGGTAATTGGTAAACAACAGCTCTCCCACCGCTTTTGTATTGCTGTAACCCGCCGGATGAGGGGCCGGCAAGGGGTAAGCACCTGCTTCGAAGCGGCCTTTCGACCAGATCACCACAAGCAGTTCGCCGGCCATCAGAAGCGCCACCACGATTCCAGCCGGAAGGTAACGTATGAACCCTTCCTTAAGAGGGTCAACGTTTATGTCCAGCATCATGACGACAAACAGGAACAGCACCATCACTGCCCCCACGTACACCAGGATCAGGATGATCGCCAGGAACTCCACCTCCAGCAGCATCCAGATGGCCGAGGCACTGAAAAACGTCAGTACCAGGCTCAGCGCAGCATAGACAGGGTTGCGCACGGTGATGACCATCACGGCGCCTCCCAGCATCACCAGCGAGAATGCGTAAAACACAATTTCATAAATCGGCATGGTTCCTGCTCCGCTCAGCGATACGCTGCATCCTGCTGGCGGTTTTCGGCGATGCTTTCCTCAAAGCGGTCGCCTACAGCCAGCAGTTTTTCCTTGGTCATAATGTGCTCTCCACGATTCTCAAAGTGATACTCGAGCACATCGGTCTCCACGATTGAGTCAACCGGGCAGGACTCCTCGCAAAAACCACAGTAAATACATTTGAATAGATCGATATCATAGCGAGTGGTCCGCCGGGTACCGTCTTCCCTCAGGGTAGAATCGATGGTGATCGCCAGTGCCGGACAAACTGCTTCACACAACTTGCATGCAATACACCGTTCCTCACCATTGGGATAGCGCCGAAGCGCATGCAAACCACGGAACCGGTTGGATTTCGGTGTCTTTTCTTCCGGGTAGTTCAGGGTAAATTTAGGCCGGAAAAAATACCTGAGCGTAACCATCAGGCCCTGGCCGAGTTCAATCAGCAACAGGCTTTTGAGATATCGGGTGACAGCATTCATGTTCAACTACCCCTCACTACCAGCCCGAGAACCGAAATCGTCGCGGCTACCAAGACCCAGAAAATCGTTATGGGAATGAATACTTTCCAGCCAAGCCGCATGATCTGATCGTATCGGTAGCGCGGGAACGTAGCCCGGACCCACAGGAAAATGAACATGAAGACCACGGTTTTGGACAGGAACCAGAAAATGCTTCCTTCACCCAGGAAAGTGTCCCCGAGCACTGGAATGCCTTCGAATGGTGACAACCAGCCACCCGTAAACATCAATGCAGTCAAGGCTGAGATCAGGATCATGTTTGCGTATTCAGCCAGGAAGAACACAGCAAAACCGGAACCGGCATATTCCACGTGGAAACCGGCCACGATCTCGGATTCGCCTTCGGCAACGTCGAATGGCGCGCGGTTGGTTTCAGCCAGTCCTGAAATGATGTAAATGACGAACAGGGGCAGCAGCGGTAACCAGAACCAGTCCAGCACCCCACCCTGTTGTGCCAACACGATCTCACTCAGGTTAAGCGTTCCGGCCAGGATCAATACACCGATCAGCGCGAAGCCCATGGCGATTTCGTAAGACACCATTTGCGCTGTAGATCTCAAGGCGCCGAGAAATGCGTATTTCGAGTTGGAAGCCCAGCCGGCGATGATCAGGCCATAAACACCCAGCGAAGACATTGCCAGCAGGTACAAAAGGCCGGCATCAATATCTGCCAGAACCGCCCAGTCATCGAAAGGAATGACAACCCAGGCTGCAAATGCGGGTGCCAGCGAAAGCACCGGAGCCAGCAGGAACAGGAATTTATTCGAATTTTCCGGCAGTACGATTTCCTTGAGCAGCAACTTGAAAACATCGGCAAACGGCTGTGCAAGCCCCAGCGGGCCAATCCGGTTGGGGCCCCTGCGAATCTGCATGTAGCCAATCACTTTGCGTTCAAAGTAGGTGTAGTACGCCACTGCCAGAATCAAAGGCACTACGATGGCCAGAATTTTCAGTACCAGAATGACCATATAGATCAGTTGGTCCAGCCAGGTCTCAGGCATCAGGCCACCTCCACGATAACGGGTCCGATGGCAGATCCGAGTTCCTGCGTCGCACCGGTCGCGCTACGCAACCACACCCCGCCAGGCGGAACACGGTTGCTGATTTTTACATCGAATTCCGCCTGCCCATCACCCTGCCGGACCCTTGCCCGGGCGCCATCGCCCATACCAAGCCTGGCAGCATCATCGGGATTCAGGCCAAGAAAGAGATTTTGAGCCTGCGCGGTCTCCTGCAATGGCGCCGACCGCCGGCACAGTGCGTCGATCGAGTACATCGGCAATTCACCAATGCGGTAAAGGCCGTCCGTGCAGTCCTTGCTGATCAATTCAGGCTCTTGCAATGTACCTTCAGAATGACCGATTGTTGCACTCAATTCGCTCAGTATTTCCTCAACGTTGAATTGGCCAAAGCCGCCCAGCCCCAGATTACTGCCGATCAAACGGAGCGTTTTCCATCCGGGCCGGGCTTCACCCATGATGCGACCCGCAGCGTTGAAGCTCATGAAGTCACCGTCGAAATTAACCAGGCTGCCTTCTGATTCAGCCAGCGGCGCCAGTGGCAAAATGACATCTGCCACTTCGCGCAAGCTGGCAGAGGCATGGGTTGCAACTGCAATGACTTTATCGGCCTGGCGTAATGCGTTCATCGCAGCGGCAGGATTATCGATGTCGAAGTCCGGCTCCACGCCCCAAAGCACGTAGCTGCGCCTGGGATCAGCCAGCATTTGCGCTGCATTCATTCCCGTTTCACAATCAGCTCCGCCGGGGCCTTTATGCGGCACTGCCCCCGCCAGCCAGGCACCGGCCGAGTTGGCACCGGGGGCCAGGATATTGAAAGCTGATCCAGTGGCTGAGGCGATATAGCGCGCCAAGGCCCGCAGTCGCGACGCCTGGGGATGGCTCATTGCAAACTGCCCCAGGATCACTACACCATTCTCAGCCTCGATCAGGCGTGACGCCAGCGCGTTGTGCCTGTCGCTGTGATTGGCACTGTCGAGTAACGGCCGAAGGTACCCCGGCGCCGCAATGTTGCTGACTTTCTCAACCGCCATTGCCAGGACAGCCAGTTCCGCAACCAGGAATTGAGGCGCCACGATAGCTTTATGGCCAGTATCGAACGTAAATTCCCAGTCCAGCGGGTTGATCACTGAAACGCTGGCTCCGGCGCGCCATGCCTTGCGGATCCGGTGACCAATGATGGGAGCCTCGGCGCGCGGATTACAACCTGCAAGAAGCACCGCGTCGCAATGTTCTATTTCTGCGATCTTCTTCTCGAATGGAGCAGCAGCGAAATGTGCGGCGTCATCCGAGAAGTCCTGTTCCCGCAGACGATGGTCAATATTGTTGCAACCCAGGCCACGCCCCAGCCGTTGAGCCAGGAAATACTCTTCAGTCGTAGCTGAAGGCGACAGCAAGAAACCGGTCTGCTCCGGACCATTAACTGCGGCGCTGTCTTGCAGCAGGGTCGCCACCGTTTCAGCGGCTTCATTCCAGGAAACCGTCTTCCACTCGCCACCCTCTTTTACCCGTGGCTCCGAAACCCGGTCATCTGAATAAAGACCCAGATGGCTATACCGGTCACGATCACTCAGCCAGGTCTCGTTTCTGGACTCGTTCTCGCGCGGAACACTACGTAATATTTGACCTCGGCGAACGTGGTGGAACAGGCTCGAGCCAACACCATCGTGCGCCCCGATCGATGGCTTCGCCATCAACTCCCAGGCCCGGGCGGCAAATCGAAATGGCTTGTTCGTCAATGCACCCACAGGACATATGTCTATGATGTTGCCCGATAATTCAGAGTTGATGCTGTTTTCCACGCAGGTGCCGATTTCCAGGCGATCACCACGGCCGGAACCACCCATTTCGGTAGTTCCCGCAATTTCTTCAAGGAAACGCACACAACGGGTGCAGTGAATGCAACGCGTCATTTCAGTCTGAACCAGTGGCCCTACATTTTTGTCTTTGACCACCCGTTTACGTTCCGTGAACCGCGATACGGATCGCCCATAACCCATGGCCTGGTCCTGCAATTCACATTCACCGCCCTGGTCACAGATCGGGCAGTCAAGTGGATGATTGATCAACAGGAACTCCATCACGCCATGCTGCGCATCAACCGCCCGGCGGGAATCCGTATACACTTTCATGCCCTCCATCACCGGCGTCGCACAGGCAGGCACTGGCTTGGGCATTTTCTCCACATCGACCAGGCACATGCGGCAATTGGCCGCAATGCTCAGTTTCGGGTGATAGCAAAAACGGGGGATCTCTATGCCGGCCTGGTCAGTTGCCTCGATAATCATCGAACCCTTTGGCGCTTCCAGAGCGACGCCATTGACCTCGATGCTGACCATGTCAACGGCTTCTTTGGTTTCGACACTCATGCCGCCAGCCCCTGTTGTTCTTCGACCATTGAGCGGCCGTTCTTGACGTAATAGTCGAATTCATTCCAATAGTGCCTGAGGAAACCCTGCACCGGCCAGGCCGCCGCTTCTCCAAATGCACAAATGGTATGGCCTTCAATCTGCCCTGCTGCCGAGCGTAAAAGCTCCAGGTCGCCTTCTTTCCCTTCACCCGCGACAATTCTCTTTAACAGCCGGTGCATCCAACCGGTTCCTTCACGGCATGGGGTGCACTGGCCACAGGACTCCATGTGGTAGAACTGGGCGATCCGCTCGCAGGCTTTGACCATGCAAGTCGTATCATCCATCACGATGACTGCACCCGACCCAAGCCCGGAGCCTGCTTTACTGAGAGAATCAAAATCCATGTTGCAGGTCATCATTGTTTCGGCAGGTAGCACGGGCATCGACGAACCACCCGGAATAACTGCCTTGAGTTGCCTACCCTCACGAATACCACCAGCCATTTCCAGTAACTCTGAAAACGGTGTACCCAGCGGTACCTCATAATTGCCCGGACGGGTAACATGCCCGGACACAGAAAAGCACTTGGGGCCGCCATTGTTGGGCTTGCCAATCTTCAGGAACCAGTCTGCGCCATTGCGCATGATGGCGGGCACCGATGCCAACGTTTCTGTGTTGTTGATAGTGCTCGGATTTCCATATAAGCCAAAATTAGCCGGAAAAGGCGGTTTGAACCGCGGCTGGCCTTTTTTACCCTCCAGCGATTCCATCAAGGCAGTCTCTTCACCGCAGATATATGCACCTGCGCCGAGTGCTGTGTAGATATTCATGTCGATACCGGAACCCTGGATGTCTTCACCCAGCAATCCAGCCTCATAGGCATCTTTCAAAGCCTGTTCAAAGTGCTCAAAAGGCTCATGGTGGAACTCGCCGCGCAGGTAGTTGTAACCCACGGTCGCACCCATGGCGTAACCCGCTATGGCCATACCTTCAATCACGGCATGTGGATTGAAGCGAAGAATATCGCGGTCGTGACAGGTGCCGGGCTCTGATTCATCGGAATTGCAGAGTATGTATTTCTGTACCGGCGCCGAGCGCGGCATGAAACTCCACTTCAGACCGGTCGGGAAACCTGCCCCACCGCGGCCACGAAGTGAGGAAGCTTTCACTGTATCAATGATCTCTTCCTGGGCGGTCTTCTCTGCAAGAATTTTTTTCCAGGCTTGGTAGCCGTCAACCGCAAGATAGCTTTCCATCGACCAGGGCTGGTCAGCATCAAGCGTGGTGAATACGACGTTGTGTTCAGCCATGTCGTTCTACTCCAACCCGTCCAGGATCGCGTCCAGTTTCTGTAAGTCGAGCTTCTCGTGATAATGCCCGTTGATGACGGCCATTGGCGCACCACAGCAACCTGCCAGGCACTCTTCCTCTCTGACCAGGGTAACGCGGCCATCTTCAGTCGTTCCGCCGAGCGTCACTCCTAACTTTTCTTCCGCACGCGCCACGATATGGTCGGCACCGTTGAGCCAGCAGGAAATGTTGGTACAGATATTGACCTTGTGTCGCCCGACCGGCTCGGTAAAAAACATGGAATAAAAGGAAACGACTTCATGCGCCCAGACCGGCGGCAGGTCAAGATACTCAGCCACCGCTTCGGCCAGTTCCCGGGTGATCCAGCCACCGTTCTGTTCCTGCGCGGCAATCAGTGCTTGAATCAGCGCCGAGCGTCTTTTATCCGGCGGAAACTTGGCAACCCAGTGATCGATGGTTTTTTGTGTTTTTTCGCTCAGCATGTCAACGGTCTACCTCTCCGAATACCAGGTCCATGGTGCTGATGATGGCCACCGTGTCTGCCAGCATATGCCCCGTGGCCAGTTCGTTCATACTGGACAGGTGGGCAAAACCAGGCGCACGGAAATGCACCCTGAATGGTTTGTTGGCGCCATCCGAAACCAGGTAGCAGCCGAATTCACCCTTGGGGGCTTCGACCGCGCAGTAGGTCTCGCCGGCGGGCACACAGTACCCCTCGGTGAACAGCTTGAAGTGATGGATCAGCGCTTCCATGTCATCCTTCATTTCCTCGCGGGTCGGCGGGATGACCTTGAAGTTCTTCAGCATCACGTGACCGGGATTCTTTCTCAGCCAGTCCACGCACTGCAGTATGATTTTCGCCGACTGCCTGAGTTCTTCGACCCGGACCAGGTAGCGGTCGTAGCAGTCTCCGCCGATACCTACGGGAATATCGAAATCCACCTGGTCGTACATGGCATAGGGCTGTTTCTTGCGCAGGTCCCATTCGATGCCGGAACCTCGTAACATCACGCCGGAGTAACCCATCTGCAACGCCTTCTCGGGGGAAACAACGCCGATGCCAACGGTGCGCTGTTTCCAGATCCGGTTGTTGGTCAGCAAGGTTTCATATTCATCGATCTTGCCTGGCACGTCCTTTGCAAAAGCTTCGATGAAATCGAGCAGGGAACCTTCCCGCCACTCGTTACGGCGCTTCAGGTCCTTACCCTTGGTCCAGCGGGACTCCTTGTAGGGTGCCATTTTTTCCGGTAAATCACGGTACACACCGCCGGGGCGATAGTAGCCCGCGTGCATACGGGCCCCGGAGACCGCCTCATACATATCCATGACCATCTCGCGCTCACGAAATGCATACAGAAAAACGGTCATTGCTCCCAGGTCGATACCACAGGAAGCAATCCACAGGAGGTGATTTGAGAAACGGGTCAGTTCGTCGAACATCGTGCGTATGTACTGCGCACGAGGCGGCGGTTCTATGCCAAGCAACTGCTCGATGGCAAGGATATAAGCATGTTCGTTGCACATCATGGACATGTAGTCCAGGCGATCGAGATAACCGATCGAATGGTTAAATGGCTTGCTTTCCGCCAGTTTTTCAGTCGCGCGATGGAGCAGTCCAACATGCGGGTCCGCGCGCACTACGGTCTCCCCGTCCATCTCCAGCACCAGCCTCAGCACGCCATGGGCAGCCGGGTGCTGGGGGCCGAAATTCATCGTGTAATTACGTATTTCAGCCATCTTGTTTATCCTGTTCGCCAGAATCTGCTTCGTTCGAGGCTAGCTGCTCGGCGGTCGCGTCGGCCGCCTGGTCAAGTTCGTCTGCCTTGTACCTGGAATCTTCTCTGAGCACGCGGGGCACCCCAACGCGGGGTTCAATTTCAACGGGCTCGTAAACCACTCGTTTTTTCTGCGGATCATAACGCACCGCCACGTTGCCAATGAGGGGAAAGTCCTTACGGAATGGATGGCCGGTGAAACCGTAGTCCGTCATGATTCGTCGTAAATCCGGGTGCCCCTCAAAAACGATTCCAAACAGGTCGAAAGCTTCGCGCTCGTACCAGTTGGCGGAACTCCAGATTTCAACCAGCGAAGGTACGATCGGCATGCCTTCATCCGGTGCGAAACATCGCAGCCTGAGCCGGTGGTTGTGCTTGAAGGAAAGCAAGTGAACGACCACGCCGAAACGCTGCTTCAGGTCGGTCGCCTCGGGCCGGTCCGCCCAGCTGAAACGGCCAGGGCCCAGGCCTTCTACTCCACGGCCAAAGCCTTCCTGGGAAGCATCACTGGTGTCCCATTCAGACTGTCCGTAGCTGAGGTAATCCACACCGCACAGATCGGTCAGTTGTTCAAAGCCGAACTCATCTTCATCCCGCAGAATTCGGCAGACTTCCAGCCAGTATTCGACTTTGACCTCAATGGATACGATACCGCCCAGTGTGGGGCCCACTTTCACCCGGTCGTCAAACCTGCCGGTGAATAATTCTGAAATGGCTTTTGTAGTGTCGTTCATGCCCTTACCTGGCGATGGTTGATTCGCGGCGAATTTTTCCCTGCAGCTGAAGAATTCCGTAAATCAGAGCTTCGGCGGTCGGAGGACAACCTGGGACGTAGACGTCCACTGGCACAACCCTGTCACAGCCGCGCGTAACTGAGTACGCATAGTGATAGTAACCGCCACCATTTGCGCAGGAACCCATCGAAATGACCCACTTTGGATTAGGCATCTGGTCATAGACTTTGCGGAATGCCGGCGCCATCTTGTTGGTCAGTGTGCCAGCCACGATCATGACATCCGACTGCCTTGGGCTGGGCCGGAAAATAACACCGAAACGATCGAGATCGTAGCGGGCCGCTCCCGCCTGCATCATTTCCACCGCACAACAGGCCAGCCCGAAGGTCATCGGCCACATCGAACCGGTTCGAGCCCAGTTGATCAGAGCGTCGAGACTGGTGGTGACCATACCGCGGTCAAGCAGCGGATTGGCGTCAGCACTCGGGCGGAGGATGTCGTCAACCGAATCCAGCGGGACCGGATTGTTCATTCCCATTCCAGGGCTCCTTTCTTCCAGACAAAGAAGAATCCTATGATGAGTTCAACAACGAAAATGATCATTGCGACCAGGCCGAAAACACCGAGCTTGTCCAGCACCAGAGCCCACGGTATGAAAAATGCGATTTCCAGATCAAAAATAATGAACAGAATGGCGATAAGGTAATATCGAACGTCAAATTTTGAGCGTGTATCTTCAAACGCTTCGAAACCACACTCGTAAGGAGAAGATTTTTCGCTGTCGGGATGGATGGTGCCGAGTAATGTACCGAGTATTCCGCCAGTGACGAGCAGTACGACGCCCAGTACGACAGATATCGCGAGAAAGATCAGAACCGGAAAATATTCTGCGAGCATGCTCGTCTCTCTTATTGGTTAAATGGTGCCCAAGGCCGGACTCGAACCGGCACGGCTTTCGCCACTACCCCCTCAAGATAGCGTGTCTACCAATTCCACCACTTGGGCCAGTTTTACCCCCGGAATCAGCTATCGTCGCTACCTGACCCCGAACCTTCTTCTCCTTCCTCTGCAGCCCGGGATTCCTCTGCAGTGCCCGCGGTACCGGATTCGTCAATGATTTCGAATGACGGAATATCGGTAATCACCGGTTCGTCCGAAGTGACTGAAACTTCGCTGGCCGGCTGGCTTTCTTCAATGACCGGGGCGGGTTGGGCGCTCCCCACCACGCCGAGGTCGTTCTCCGGTGATGTTGAGATGCGGGAAACCATGACCGCCATGGTAAGGCTGATGGCACAAAAAAGTGTCGCCAGCACCCAGGTAGAGCGCGTGAGGAAATTGCCGGCACCCCTGGAACCGAAAACCGTTCCGGAGGCCCCACTACCAAAAGCAGCGCCTGCGGTCGCACCCTGGCCTTTCTGAATAAGTACGAATGCCACCAGGGCAATCGCGATCAACACATGAAAAATATTCAATACTTGCATAACAAATCCGATTCTCAGAGAAGATCAGGCAACGGCGTTACGGATCGCGAGGAAATCCTCAACCTTAAGAGAAGCTCCTCCAACCAGCCCGCCGTCTATGTCTTCCCGGGCAAATAAATCGGCGGCATTGGATCCATTCACACTGCCGCCGTACAAAATACGCAATTGACCCGCGATTATATCATCCTGAGATACAAATTTGTCACGTATAAATGCATGAACTGCCTGGGCCTGTTCCGGCGTCGCTGTCATGCCTGTGCCGATAGCCCAGACAGGCTCATAAGCGACAATCGCGTTTTTGAATCCGGCCACACTGCAGCGATCAAAAACGGCTTCAAGTTGACGGGCGACGACTGCCTCTGTCGCATCGCTTTTCCGCTCTTCCAGGGTTTCTCCCACACAGAGTATAGGCTCCAGTCCGGCCGCCAGGGCAGCCTCGAAACGGCCTGCCACATCAGCGTCAGATTCACCATAAATGGTCCGCCTCTCTGAATGCCCGACCAGCACATAACGACAGCCAAAGTCGAGCAGCATGGAAGCAGATACTTCCCCGGTGTGCGCACCTTGCGGTTCAGGGTTCAAATTCTGGGCGCCCCAGGCAATCGAGCTTTGATCCAGCATCGACTGGGCCTGCGCCAGGTATGGAAATGGCGGGAAAACGGCCATGTCCACATTACTTTCACTCTCAGCGCCAGCCAGTAGCCCGTTGAGTAACGATTCGGCCATGGCCTGTGAACCATGCATTTTCCAATTTCCAGCGACCAGAATTCTGCGCATTAATTTATTTCCTTGAAAAGAGAGAGTGTCAGCGCGCGGTAGAATAACCATGAAGTACATTTTTCTCAAGGCGTATACCCGCATAATTTGACACCCGTCATGCGGAACCCAATGGAAAAGGAGGCAGACCGTTTATGTCTGAACACCGGGCGACCATCAACTGGAAGCGGGAAAGCGAGGGCTTCGATTACTCCGAATACAACCGGAACCACACCTGGAGATTCGAAAACGGTATCGAGTTACCAGCGTCTGCCGCAGTGCAGTTCCTGGGCGACGTTGACCGTTTGGACCCCGAGGAAGCTTTCGTAGCCGCCATTTCTTCCTGTCACATGTTGACCTTCCTCGCCATTTGTGCGCGAAAGAAAATTACGGTGAACAGTTACTCTGATCACGCTGTAGGCTACATGGAAAGAAATGAACGGGGAAAACTTGCAATAACGCGTGTCCGGCTATGTCCGAAGATAGCCTGCATTGGCACAACTCTCAATGCCGACCGACTGCGGCACATGCATCACTTGTCCCACCAGGAGTGCTTCATTGCCAATTCAGTCAATACCGAAATCCAGGTGACTGACCGGGGCTATTACAACTGAGCGAAAAAACCGATTTCTTCGGCTGTTTGCTCACCGATTTTACACTCACCGAGAGAGGCGGGCATGACAGATGAAAATGAACTGATGGGAATTCTTCCACCCATGATTTCGGCGCGTTTTTGCGGAAACAATGGCCTCTTGTCAGGCTCCGCGTAACCCTGCGGGAAAATAGGTTCGCCGTTGGAAAGGATGTACTTGTCTGTTGCACCAAGCACATGCAGCATTTCGTGCGTGAACACGATCAGGTTGCTGGAGTTCATCGATTCGCGCGCATAGGCCTTGACCAGGCCATAACGGCCTTTACGCATCCCCACAGAAATGCCTATCTCCTTGTTTCCGTTGAGGCTGTGATAAAGAATGAACATCTGGATATCGGCGGAAACCAGGTCGTCTTTCCAGTCTTTCAGCCAGGCCCACCAGCGCATTTTCAGACTCCACAGCGCTATTTCCACGGTTTCAAACTGAGCAGGAATGGGCGGCGGTAGCTCCCTGACTGGCTGAGCGATCTGAAAACGGAACGCGGGCGTAACCGTGAAGCCATAGGGAGCAGATTCCCGATTCATGAAACGATTGACTTCTTCGAAAAGGGCAGGATCCAGGTTCTCTACGAAGTCGAGTGTCTCCGCTGTGTCGTCGGCAGCGATTGGGTATATGGTCACAAGGATGGGCCGTTCCCAGGCCGCCATGCGTTTTTCCGTCATCCAGGTGCTCGCCAGGACGACAAAAAAGATGCTCAACAGCACCACTATCCGCATAAGTTTGAAAACGCTCAAGCCCCAGCCACCATCATCGTACTGATTAGCATTGACCCGGTGTGAATATTGCCGCGCGTGTCAATATCATCACCCGCAGCAACCACGTTCATGAACATGTCCCGAAGGTTGCCGGCGATAGTAACCTCATCCACCGGGTGAACCAGTTCGCCATTTTCCACGAGAAAACCGGAAGCACCGCGGGAGTAGTCACCGGTTAACATGCTTACGCCCTGACCCATGACCTCGGTAACATAGAAACCATCGCGCATGTGTTGCAACAGATCTTCACACCCTGCGCCACCGGGTTCCAGTAACAGGTTGCGCACACCTCCGGCATTTCCGGTAGTTTCCAGTCCCAGTCGGCGCGCCGAATATGTCGAGAGAACATACCCGTCGAGCAGGCCCGACTGGATGATATGCCGCTGCCGTGTGGCCACGCCTTCGGAATCGAATGTCGCACTGCCCGCACCGCGTTTCAACCGCGGCCTTTCCAGAATATTCAACCATTGCGGAAACAGGCGTTCACCGGCCATATCTTTAAGAAATGAGGCGTTTCGGTAGAGCGCCGAGCCTGATATCGCCCCGATCAGGTGGCCAACCAGGCCCTGCGCCACTTCCGGAGCGAACAGAATGGGCATTTCAGAAGTGGGGAGTTGGCGTGAACCCAGCCTGCTGACGGTCCGGCGTGCGGCTTCCGCCCCAGTGATCTCGGGTGCTTCAAGTTGATCGAAGCAACGACGGCTGTCGTAACTGTAATCCCGCTGCATCCCTTCACCTTTTCCGGCAAGCAGCACACAGGACTGACTGTACCGGGTACCGCCACTGCGTCCCATGAAGCCATTTGAGTTTCCAAAGACACTCAGGCCGAGGCCGGCGTTAAACGAAGCGCCTTCTGAATTGCTGATCAGCTTTTGTTCACGGCCGGCAGTCTCACAGGCCAAAACCCTGTCTATGGCAGCGCTGGCGTCCATTGATACCGGATGCCACAGGTCCAGGTCGGGAAACTCGGTTGCCAACCTGTGCTTTTCCGCCAGGCCATTGGCCTTATCATCCTGGGTAAAGCGGGCAATATCAATTGCGTGCTCAACGCAAGCCCTGATGGAGTCTTCTCTGAGATCAGCGCTGCTGGCATGGCCTTTACTCAAACCGAGCAATACGGTCACGGAAACACCGCGGTCCTGCATCTGTTCAAGGGTTTCAACTTCGCCCAACCGGGCCGTGACTGAAAGCCCCTGGCTGGTATGGGCGGACACTTCGGCATCGCCGGCGCCTGCTTTACGTGCGAGGCGCAGTGCTTCGGCCACGCGTACCTCAAGCAAATCAAGCTCTGCTTCACGGTTCAGCATTGGCTGCGGTACCATGGTTTGATCTGACATCTAAACCCCCTTACAGACGGGAATATTCGTTGAGAAAATGATGAAAGGCAAGGAAAACTTTTCCGCGGACGAGCCACTGGTCAGTAAAAGCCAGCGCCGCCGCGAAGCCCTGGAATTGAAAGCCCTGGCATCCGAGTTGACAAAACTGAGCCCTGCAAGGCTCGGCCGCGTTCCGCTGGATGAGAATGTCCGCGCTGCCATCGTGGAAACCAGGCAGATTCGCTCACATGTCGCACGCAAGCGCCAGCTACAGTACGCCGCCAAGCTACTGCGCAGAATCGATCCTGAGCCGATTCTCCAGGCTCTGGAGGGGTTCGGGGGTGAGGCCAGGCAACTCACCGGCCGTCAGCATCGCTCGGAAGCCTGGCGTGACTACCTGCTTGAACGAGGTGATTTCGCCATAGGTGAGCTGATGAAACAAAGGGCCGACGTCGACACTCAGGCTTTACGGCAACTGGTCCGGAATGCGAAAAAAGAATCTGAACGGAAAAAGCCGCCGGCTTCCGCAAGGGCACTCTTTCGAACCCTGAGGGATATGGATGAACAAGAGCAGCTTCCACCGGTGAGCAATTCATGAGTCCTCGGTTCCACCCACCGTAAGCCGGTCAATCCTCAGGGTGGGTTGCCCCACTCCCACCGGCACGCTCTGGCCATCCTTTCCACAAACTCCGATCCCCGCGTCGAGCTTGAGATCGTTTCCCACCATTGAAACATGGTTCATGACATCGGGACCGTTACCGATCAGGGTTGCGCCTTTGACGGGGCGGGTTATCTTTCCATTTTCCACCAGGTAAGCTTCGCTGGCTGAGAACACGAAACGTCCGGATGTGATATCGACCTGGCCGCCGGCAAAATTCGCTGCATACAATCCGCGCTCTACCGAAGCAATGATTTCTTCAGGGGGATATTTTCCCGGCAGCATGAAGGTATTGGTCATTCGCGGCATAGGCAGATGTGCGAACGACTCCCTGCGGCCATTGCCGGTAGGCGCGGTGTTCATCAATCCCGCGTTCAGCTTGTCCTGCATATAGGTTCGCAACACGCCGTTTTCGATCAGTACGTTTTGTTGCGTGGTGGTACCTTCATCATCCACACTCAGTGAGCCGCGGCGTTGTTCAATGGTCCCGTCATCCACGACAGTCACACATTTTGCAGCCACCTGCTCGCCGATTCTGCCGCTGTAAGCTGATGTTCCTTTGCGGTTGAAGTCACCCTCCAGCCCGTGGCCAACGGCTTCATGCAGTAATACGCCCGGCCAGCCAGGCCCAAGCACTACTGTCATGGTCCCGGCCGGTGCCGCTTCTGCTTCGAGGTTAACCAGGGCCTGGCGCACAGCCTCGTCAGCCACCGATTGCCAGGCACCGTTATCAAGCAGTTGCCGGTAGGAAAAACGTCCCCCTCCACCGTCACTGCCTTGCTCTCGCCGGCCATTCTGTTCAGCGATAACATTGACATTGAGTCGCACCAGTGGACGGATATCAGCTGCCAGTGTGCCGTCTGTCGCCGCCACCAGGATCGTCTCATGAGTAGCGGCGAGACTGACAATAACCTGGCTGACACGTGGATCCCGGGAACGTGTATAGGCATCTACCTGGCGTAACAGGTCAACTTTTTCGGCCGCGCCTAAATCCAGCATGGGATCTTCCGAGCTGTATAGCGACCGGGACTGTTGTCTTTTCCAGGCCTGCACCGCTCCCTGGCTGCCCTGCCGAGCGATGGCCCGCGCGGCCCCGGAAGCCCGCAGCAGGGAAGGTAGTACAATCTCGTCGGCGTAGGCGAAACCGGTTTTTTCTCCGGAAATGGCACGAATGCCAACACCCTGCTCTGCAGAATGCGCGCCGGAACGGACCAACCCGTCCTCAAGCACCCAGGATTCGTGGCGCACGGACTGGAAGTAAATATCACCGGAATCGACGGCCGGCCCCATCAGATGGGTCAAAACCTGTTCGAGTTGACCCCGGTCTACTCCTCCAGGTGCCAACAGTTGATTTTCTGCCAGTTTGAGCCTGTCGCTCATAGATTTTCCTTTTATAATTCGAAATGCCTTATTGCTTGTCGTCCGTTGGCACTTCAGTTGCGGCGCGCTCCACTTTTACTGCCTCGAAGACCGGGTCATCCCAGTCACCCGTGATCGTGTATTGAACCTTTGTTGCTTCTCCGATCTGTTCGTGCAGCAAGCCCTGTAAGGCCAGGCCTGCAGCAACACCTACCGGTCCTCCTACCAGACCAATGATCGGCAGAGTATTGCCTAAACCCGGCCTGATGGTCAGTAACTGATCGTACTGTTGATCAACGATACTCGTACTGCCACTCACCGAGATTTTCGCGGCGGATGATTTAAGCAGCATATCATCAGTTGTAGCCAAACCATTTTCCATCGTGAACGTCCCGGTCGCTTTGTCGAATGAAAACCCCGCATCGAAAACATCCCGAAAATCCAGCGACAGGCGCTTGGGCAACGCCTGGATACTCAAAAGCCCGAGGAGTCTGCCGCCACCTGCACTGGCATCAGTAAGATTGCCATCCACCACACTGAATTCGATCAACCCGTTCAATCGCGCCAGCGCGAAAGCCGCCGGCGACCCGGGCCACCAGGCACTGAAGTCCACAAGTGTCTGACCGCCCTGCATGGATGAGCTGAAATCCATGGTGTGAAGGAAGTCCCCCAGTGATTCGGAAGACATGTGAATTTCGAAATCAGACCGCTGGCCCTCCTCGCCAAGCGACCAGTCGCCAGTGGCCTGCACATTCAAGTGATCTGCGGTTGCGTCCACTTTTTCGAAATGGAAGCCTGCGGCTGTCGGGTAGGCTTCAATACGCGTCTCGCCAAGCTCCACACCCAGATAACGAAATGATTTTACATACAGATGGATGGCCGGTAAGTCTGCCGGATCGGTTTCCATTTCAACACCCGATTTCACGGGGTCGGCGAGCGCCAGGCGTTCAAACTCAGCAGAGAGGCTGCTCATCCCGGTGTCACCCGTGGTAAACCGCACCTTGCCATCGATGTCACTTGCCTTGAAAACACCCCGGATGTCGTTATCAACCACGTCAAAATTCATTTTCACGTCGTCGAAATAACGATCCAGAAACAACAATTTTTGCGCGTGCAGGCTGCCCCGCTCAAGTTCCAGCCCACCCATTCCCTGTCCAGCCAGCGCACCATCGATAATGACGTCAATCCATCCGTCCAGATCAATGGTTTCCGATCTACCTTGCATACGGATAAAGCCTGTGGGCGGCAAGCGGGGAAAGTCAGCACCCAGGCCAATGACAGCCCGGAGCGGCGAGTCAGCATCTCCGGACAGATCGAATCTGAGCATGGCCCGGTCCACGAATTCCACGTCCACCACCTGCTCCGTTCCGGAAAGAGGGTAATGCAGCACCAGCGGCCAGCGTTCACCAGCAGGCTTGTGCAGCGGTGCGGGCAGATTCAACTCGACCCCCGCCAGGCCGGACTCGACCCGCAGCATTGCTTCGTTTTCCCCCGTATCAGCGCTTGGGCTGACCGTCATGGACACCGTCCAGAAACACTGGCCATCGACCTTGGCGAGATCAGAATAACTTTCCAGAAGAAATGCCGGGATGACGTCCCGAACGCCGAAAACACCTTCAAGATCCGCCCGGAATTTTTCCTCCTGGTCCGCCCCTGCCGACAGGTCCAGCTTGCCAGGGTAACCCCTGAATTGTGTTTCCAGTGATGAGCCGTTAAATCCATTTTCGTCGTAACGAAGAACACCTGAAATATGTTCCAGCGTAATTTCTGAAGCCGGGTCTGAAAAATAAGCGTCAGGCAGTTCCAGCAATCCATCCAGCGACAGGGGTTCAGAATCGGACGCGATAGGCACCACCAGTTCGGCCCTGGTGTGAACGTCTCCGACAAACTCAAACTGTGACAGGTCAACCCCGATCTGTTCCCTGAGTGGCGTTTGTTGCAGAAATCCCAGAGCACCAGGAAGGTCGCTGTCCGCTTCGTAATTAACGCTAAGCACCGCTGATTTCAGATCGGGGATACTGGCGCTGACCGCTTTGGCGCTGACGCCACCGATGTCACCAATCTCGCCTTTCAGATACATTGAAGGACCTGCAAATCGAACCGATGCAGATAAATTACGGGCGTGAGGCCAGCCTTCCAGGTAATCGAGATGACCGTTTGCTATTTCTGCCCGGGCATCGAAACGACCGGTTCCGCCACGGAAGGGCCAATCATCCATATCACCGTAGACCTGGAACCTGCCCGACAGCAGGTCCCCGGCTATCAGCCCTTGCCGCAACCAGGTTTTTATACTGTCTTTGAGAATCGCTTCCGGCCAGTAAGGACCCAGACGGTCAATTTTTCCACGTGTCAGCGCAACATTGATATCCACATCGGGCTTACCTTCATCGCTGTTGATCCTGACTTTCCCCTGTATCGCAAGATCATCATTTTCCAAGCGGCAATCATTGAAACCCAACTGCCAGCCCTGCCCCCAGCGAATATCCAGCGTGCAGGAAGGCATTGAAAAACCAAGGGGATCCCTGAACATCCTCGGCCAGTCAGCGGCTACGTCTTCGCCGCGAAGACGCAATATGCCCGATCCCCGCCGCAACGAAACTTCTGCATCTATCCCGCTCAATGCAGGCCACCGGGCCCAATCCCTGACACTGGCCTGGATGACTGTTCCTTCCGCAAAATCCAGCCGCCAGTCAGGTCCGAGTACAAGGTCGAGATCGCTTACGGTTCCACTCGCCGCCCTGGGCAGGGAGGCCGGCCAGGCTGTTTCGTAAATTGACATGACATCACGCGCGAAGGCGAGCGGAACTTCGAGTGGCAATTCATCGGCGCTGATCCATAAACCAATGCCTGTATTTATATCCCTTAACGCGGTGACGCGCGGAGCCGTCCAGGACACCACCCCATCGTCGTACAGGAAATCTGCCATATGCAAACTCCATTTACCCCTGTCTGCAATCGTCCAGTGGAATCGGGAGTTGACCTGGTCCAGGCGCAAGTCCTGGTATTCATTCACCAACCTGGCTTCCCGCAGGTCGGTAATGCCTTTGACCGAATGCCCCTCTGACCGTGACCACTCACCCCAAAGTTCTGCATTCAGCCAGCCTGTTAAAGGCAGAAATGGATTTTTCGGTAACCTGCCCTGGAACGCAGCCAGCATCAACTCCCGGGCAGTCGCCTGCCAGGCGAAATCCACCATTCTCTGATCATCATCCAGGGTCAACAGCAAAGTTGCATCGATATCTCCATATACCAGGCCACTGCGGGAATCGTAGAAATCAGCCTGGATCTCGGTTGAAAGCTCATCCCCTTCCAGGCGCAGTGCACCGTGTATGTCCGTAAAACCCAGCAGGATGCCAAATTTTTCATCCTGATATACAAGGCTGGAATCCTGCAGGACGACTTCGCCGACCCTGGCCAGTTCTTTCAGAGCAGAGCCCTGTACCTGGCCTCCCCGCCCGCTGACGCCAAAACCAGACAGTTCAAACCTGCCGTCAGAGGTATGCCGTAGTTCGAAATCCGCCCCAATGATTCTAAAATTGTAGAGTGGCCGTCCCGGAATTAATAAATTCAGGGGTTTGATGTCAAGCGCGGCTGACTCCAGGGCGACTGTTTCCTCAATACCGTAAAACCCTTCAGGCGCATTTTCCCCCAGCGGCATGAGCTTCATTCCCTGCAGAGACAGCCTGGGACCAAATGCAGTCCACTCCCCCCTGAAACTCTCCAGTTCGACCGGACGGCCGAACTCATCGGACAACCAGGCCTCCAACCGGGGTTGATAACGGTCACTGAAAGGCATCAGGAGCTTGCCAATACCGACCAGTACAGCAGCGGCAATGACCAGGATGGAAAATGCTGTCCAGAGCAGCGTTTTTACCTGGAGGTAAATAGTCTTCAGGGCCGCCATGTCAAAACCTGGTCTTACCCGTCTCGCGGAAAATCAAAGCAGCACCACATCGTATTGATCCTGTGCGTACTGATCTTCGGGCTGAAATCGAATTGATTTTCCAATCAACTCCTCCAGTTCTGCAACCGTAGCGGACTGTTCGTCCAGAATCCGTTCAACCACCTTGGAGGATGCCACAACCATCAGCTTGCTGGCCTCGAATTGTCTGCTGGACCGCATAATTTCCCGGAAAACCTCCAGGCAAACGGTTTCAACACTCTTGATAGTCCCGCGGCCCTCACAGTATGGACAGGGTTCGCAAAGCCTGTGCTCCAGGCTTTCGGTGGTGCGCTTCCTGGTCATCTCGATCAGGCCGAGTGAGGAAATTTCGCTGACCGTGGTCTTGGCGTAGTCCTTTTCGAGTTCCCGCTCAAACGCACTCATGAGTTGCTTGCGATGTTCTTCATCCGCCATATCGATGAAATCGATAATGATAATTCCCCCCAGGTTTCTCAGGCGCAGTTGCCGTGCAATGGCTTGCGCCGCTTCCTGGTTCGTTTTGTAAATAGTTTCCTCGAGATTGCGATAACCAACGTAACCGCCGGTGTTCACGTCAATCGTCGTCATGGCTTCGGTTTGATCGAATACGAGGTAACCTCCCGATTTCAAGGGAGTGTTCGGTTTCAGCGCACTCTCTATTTCATCCTCTACTCCGAACAGGTCGAAAATGGGACGTTCCGCAACATACTCCTCGATGCGATCACACCAGTCCGGCACAAACCGCTTGGCGAAATTCTGCACTTCTTCCAACGCTACGGGAGAATCGATACGAACCCGGTCGACTTTTTCATGCATCATGTCCCTTAGCGCCCTGGATGAAAGCGACAGGTCCTCGAAAATACAACTGGCCGGCTTAGACGTCGTGATGCGTCCATGGACCGATTGCCAAACTTTTCCCAGGTAAACCATATCCGCTGAAAGCGCAAAATCATTCACCCCTTCTGCATTGGTTCGAACAATGTAGCCATGCCCCTGGCTGTCGTCTCGCAGCGTGTGTACCAACTCTTTCAGGCGGGCACGCTCGGGCTCTTCTTCAATGCGCGCTGAAATACCAATCACATCGCAGTTGGGCAACAGCACCAGAAATCGTGACGGAATACTGATATTTGTGGTCAGACGGGCGCCCTTGGTACCGAGTGGGTCTTTGATGACCTGGACAATGACCTCGCTGCCCTCGCGCAGCAAATCTGAAATCAAGGGCTCTGACGGAGGCTGATTTTCAGTGGCAACCGGGTCCTGGCGAACCATGTCGCGGGCGTGCAAAAACGCAGTGCGCTCGAGGCCAATTTCAATGAAAGCCGCCTGGAGCCCCGGTAAAACCCTTGAGACCTGGCCTTTATAAATGTTACCGATATATCCAGTGTGACTGACTCTTTCCAGCCACACTTCCCGTAACATGCCATTCTCGACCAGCGCCACCCTGGTTTCCGAGGGTGTCGAATTAATCAGAATTTCTTCGCTCACGCGCGAATTGCCATTTCAAAACTCCCCTTAGAATAGCACTTTGGCACGTTTCAGTAATTGTGCGGTTTCGTAAAGCGGCAAGCCCATTACTCCGTAGAAGCTCCCCTCAATCCTGGAAATTTTTTCCGCTGCTTTACCCTGCACACCATAGGCGCCTGCCTTGTCCATTGGATCACCTGTATCACAGTACGATTCGATCCAGTTCCGATCCAGTTTCGAAAACGTAACCCGCGTAATGTTCAGCGCTTCGTAAATTTCAGTTTCACTGACGGCTACGGCTACAGCCGAAAAGACTTCGTGTGTCCTGCCTGACAGTGCGTTCAGCATGGACACGGCTTCTTCCCTGTTAGCTGGCTTACCCAGGATTTCATCATTCACGATCACCGCGGTGTCTGACCCCAACACCGGCAACGAGGCACCCCGGTCAGTCAATACTTCCAGCGCTTTTTCACGAGCCATGCGCAGCACGAAGTCCCGGGGACTTTCTCCGCTGTACGCAATTTCCTCGATACCGGCAACAATTGCCAGTAATGGCACGCCAATTTGTTTCAACAGTTCCTTACGGCGTGGTGAAGCCGATGCAAGCACAAGCACAGGCGCGCCGGTTGATTCGGTGATAGTCATGAGATTCAGCTTCGGTGATAAGGGTGATTTTGAGTAATCGTCCAGGCCCGGTATAACTGTTCAGCCAGTATCGTTCTTACCAGCGGGTGTGGCAAAGTCAGCCGCCCGAGCGCCCAGACATCTTGCGCCTGGTCCCGGCAATGGGCAGGAAGGCCATCTGGGCCACCTACCAGAAAACAGGCTCCATGTTCTTCGCGCATCCAGGTCCGCAAATGCTGTGCCAACTCCATGGTCGACCATTGTTTACCGCGTTCGTCCAGCGCGATGACACGATGCCCACGAGGAACAGCTTCGAGTAGCGCCTCACCTTCAGCCTGTCGCAGCGATTCTGTGTCTGAATTTTTTGCACGTTTCGCCAGGGGAATTTCTTTCAATTCCAGGCTGAACCCGCGCGGAAAACGCCTGGCATACTCCTGCCAGGCCGTCTGCACCCAGTCCGGCATTCGCTTACCAACGGCGGCGACCGTCAATTGCACGTCTGGAGTCTTGAAATCAGGCCGGTTGGCCGGCGCTGCTGCGCTGCTGGCTGCTGGCCTCCCACAACTTTTCAAGGTTGTAGAATGCCCTGGTTTGCGGAAGCATCAGGTGAACGATGACATCATTGAGGTCAACCAGCACCCACTCCGCCCCTCTTTCGCCTTCAATCCCCAGGGGCTGGCAGCCTGCCGCCTTGGCTTTCATGGTTAAATTCTCGGCCATCGATTTAACATGACGGCTGGAATTACCCGAAGCGACCACAAACAGGTCGGTCAACGGATTCTGTCCGGCAACGTCAATCTGTTGGATGTCGATGGCTTTGAGGTCTTCGAGGGTAGAGATCACTAAATCTCTGAGTTGATCCGACGTGAGCGCGTCGTCAGCGGTTTTATGGGTCAAATGTAATCACCTGGGTTGCAATAGCCGGATTTTATCCTTTCCTGGCCTGACCCGCAAAGTAAAGCTGTTTTTGTTCGATGTAGTCAATCACACAATCAGGCATCAGGAATCGGGAAGACCGGCCTGCCCTCATTCGCTGCCGGATGTCCGTGGAAGAGATGGCCAGTTGCGTGACTTGCAGATGCAGGACGGCACCGGACGGAGTCCTGTGCAAATTTTTCGGTTTTCTTACCCGGCGGGCGATCATCTGCTCACGCAACTCTCCCGACCAGGACAGATCGGTTTCGGGACGACGCATGATGATTACATGCGCCAGTTCAAACAGGGACCGCCAGTTGTGCCAACTGTCCAGATCGTTCGCTGCGTCCTGCCCGATAATCAATAACAACGGTGTTGTTCCGATTTCGGCCCGAATCTCAGTCAGCGTGTCAACCATGAATGATTTGCCTTCGCGTCGAACCTCCCGGTCATCGACCCGGAATTCCGGATAAGCGGCCAGCGCCAGTTTCAACATGGCCAGCCGGTCCTGCGATGAAGCCATTGTTGCAGCACGATGTGGAGGCGTGCCTGCGGGAAGCAGGCGAAAATCTTCAAGCGCCAGCAACTCCCTTGCTTCAAGCGCCGCCCGCAGATGACCATAGTGCGGCGGGTCGAAAGTACCGCCAAAAACACCTGTAGCAGCAACCATTTCAATTCAACCTGGCAATGTCGGGTTCACACAGAAACCACAGCAGACGATCGAGGGTTTGCCATGGATCGCCGCTGGCTCTGCCTTTGCTCTGCCGGTCGATCAGCGCCAGTGTTCTGAATGACTCACCAAGGGCATACTCCGACAAACGCTGCAAAGCCTGCCGCATCGGTGCCTGCCTGGCTGGCCAGATGCGTAGTTTTCCAAAAACTGAAGACTCACTTTCTCCGTTGCTGACCGCGAGCCTCACGGTATCCAAAAGGGTAATCTCCCGGTACAGGGCGCCGCTCACGGCCTGGATCGCAACACCCATTCGCTGCAAACCCGATGCGACTCGCAGGCACTCACCTAACTGACCCTGCAGCGCACATTCAACCAGGCGAAAAGCATCGAAACGGGCGCTGTTGGCAACGGCAAGGGTGATGTCTTGCGCACTGATCCTGGCGCCAGGCTTCAATAAGACCAGCTTGTCGATTTCCTGTTGAGCTGCGAGCAGATTACCTTCTACGAGGTCCGCCAGCATCGAGATTGCATCAGGTTCAGGTTTGAGACCGGCAGCGGTCATTCGCCCCCTTATCCATTGCGGTAGCTGGTTCGGCTTGACCGGCCAGATTTCCACCAGCACCCCTGCTTGCGCCAAAACCGTCGCCCATTTTGACTTGCGCAGTGAACTGTCCCATTTCTCGCAGGAAACCATCAAGAGAATGTCAGGATCAGCCGCCTCGACAATTTCAACCAGGGCCTTGGACCCCTCCCTCCCGGGGCGGCCGGTTGGCAGGCGTATATCTACAATTTTCCGGCTTGAAAACAATGAAAGCGCTGCGCTGTCTTCCGCCAGATAGTCCCAGTCAAAACCACGGTTTACTTCGTGTGCATTGCGTTCAGCAAAACCCTGTTGTTGCGCGGCCTGGATGACCAGGTCTCTGCATTCCTGCAGCAACAACGGCTCGCTGCCACCAAAAAGGTATGCTGGAGCCAGGGACTTTGCCAGCAGGGCGGGTAATTGGTTCGGGTTAACACCCACCAGGCTTCAACCAGAGCCGACCTGGGCGATTTCCAGGCGCGAAACCAGCAATCGGGATAAGGTCTCGGCCAGCTCTTTTTGCAGGTATTCCTGCTCGCGGGAACCTGCCAGGATTTTCTGTTCATCGAAACTGACCTCGCGAGCCTGCCGCAGGTTCTGCCAGTCCAGCAAGACCTGGCCGTTTGCATCGAGCAGCCGAAAACGCACGGTGTGGCTGATGCGGTATTCCCGGACACGGGCGTTGTCGCCTATGGTCAGTACATCGGTAGCTACTTTATCGACCGGAATTTCCAGTACCGCGGTGGCTTCATCCAGGCTCACGAACTGAACACCGCTTTGTTCCAGCATGACCCTGACTTGTCTGGCCAACGCACTGTACTCATCATCAATGACCATCCTGGTCTGGGCCATTTCAGGAGGCAACTCAACCTCGGTTCTCAATTGAAAACCACAGCCGCTGCATATCAGAGCCAGGCTCAGCATTCCGGAGAGAAGGAGAATTTTCATCTGTGTTATCCCACTACGATATTCAATAGACGATCGGGAATGTGAATGACCTTGCGTATTTCCTTGCCGCCCATGTGGCGCTGGATATTTTCAACACCAAGCGCCTGTTCGAGCGCCTGTTCCTTCCCGGCGCCCGGCGGTAATTCGAGCCGTGCGCGTAATTTGCCGTTGATCTGCACAACCAGGGTAACCTGTGAACGTTCTCTCGCCGTTTCATCGGCAACCGGCCAGGGTGCTTCGCATAATGAACCCTCGCCGCCAAGCGCTTGCCACAGAATCTCACAAATATGCGGCGTAATGGGTGCCAGTAGCCGCACGATATTGATCCAGGCTTCCTGGACCACAGCCCGTGACTGCTCATGGCTGTCCTCAAATCGCGCCAGGTGGTTACTCAGCTCCATGATAGCGGCGATGGCCGTGTTGAAAGTGTAACGCCGGCTGACGTCATCACTGACCTTGGCAATGGTGTCATGAAGCAGGCGGCGCAGCTCCTTTTGACTGCTGTCCAGTGAATTCATGTCCAGATCCACGCAGGGACCTGCTTCGACGTGATTCATCACTTGCGCCCATACCCTTCGCAGGAATCTGGATGCACCCTCAACGCCCGATTCGGACCATTCCAGGGACTGGTGCGGCGGCGAGTCTGATACGGAAAAAAGCCGCACAGTGTCCGCTCCGTAACGTTCCATCAAGCCTTCCGGATCCACGCCGTTGTTCTTTGACTTGGACATCTTTTCGACACCGCCAAATTCAACGGGCTGCTGATCCGAACTGAGCCTTGCTGCAGTTGGCCGGCCTTTGGCATCGCGATCCACCTCGACCTCAGATGCGTTGATCCAGTGAATTTCCCCGCTCGCATCTTCACTGAAATAGGTATCGGCCACCACCATGCCCTGACACAACAGGCGGGTCGCAGGCTCGTCCGAGTCGACCATGCCGGCATCCCGCATCAGCTTGTGATAGAAGCGAAAATACATCAGGTGAAGGATGGCGTGTTCGATTCCACCAATGTACTGATCCACGGGGAGCCAGTACTTCGCGCGCTCATCGAGTTGATCGCCGGCGTCCGGACAACAATAGCGGGCGTAATACCAGGAAGACTCCATGAACGTATCAAACGTATCGGTTTCCCTTTCAGCAGCTTTGCCGCATTCAGGGCAAGTTGTTTTACGCCATTCGGGATCTGTCTTGATTGGAGACTGCACCCCCATGAACGTGACATTTTCCGGCAATACGATCGGCAGTTGGTCCTCAGGTACCGGCACCGCTCCGCAATCATCACAATAAATGACCGGAATCGGGCATCCCCAATAGCGTTGGCGGCTCACGCCCCAGTCCCGCAAACGGTAGTTGACTTTGCGCTTGCCCAGCCCATTTTGTTCCAGCCAGGCAATGGCCTTTTCTTTCGCCTCGGCTACTTCCAGACCATCCAGCCATTTACTGTTAATGGCTGGCCCGTCTTCGGTAAATGCTTCACCGTCCCAGTCTTCAGGCGGCGCAACGGTCCGGATGATGGGCAGGTCATGGCTGGTGGCAAAATCCCAGTCCCGCTGATCCTGGCCCGGAACAGCCATGATGGCCCCGGTGCCATAACCCATTAATACGTAATCAGCCAGGTAAAGCGGGACCGCGCTTTGCGTGAAGGGATTGAACAGATAAGCGCCGGTGAATACACCCCGCTTCTCCAGGCTCCCATTCACCGCCAGCCGGTCCTCCTCGGTTGCCTGCCTGGCCTGCTCAACAAATCGGGCAACCGCATCAGCGTTCCCGGCCGTGGTGATTTCCGCCACCAGCGGATGTTCCGGCGCCAGGACTGCGTATGTCATGCCAAACGAGGTATCCGGCCGCGTTGTAAATACACCGATTCTGCGGTGTTGCCCATCCGGTTTGCCTGCTGCATCGCAAACAGCCATTTCAAACTCCGCACCTTCGGAACGGCCTATCCAGTTTCTTTGCATGGTCTTGACTGCGTCAGGCCAACCTTCCAGTTCGTCAAGCCCCTGCAACAGTTGGTCGGCATAATCAGTGATTTTCAAAAACCACTGGGGTATGGTTTTGCGCTCAACTACAGCGCCCGAGCGCCAGCCGCGCCCATCCACAACCTGTTCGTTTGCCAGCACCGTCTGATCTACCGGATCCCAGTTCACTTCTGAATCCTTACGATAGGCCAGCCCTTTGCGCATTAACCGGGTGAACATCTGCTGTTCCCAGCGATAGTATTCGGGCTTGCAGGTGGTGACTTCCCGCGACCAGTCATAAGCAAAACCAAGCCGCTTGAACTTTTCCCGCATGTGCTCGATATTGGCGTAGGTCCAGATGGCCGGTGCGGTCTTGTTCTTGATTGCAGCATTCTCTGCCGGCAATCCGAATGCATCCCAGCCCATGGGTTGCAAAACGTTACGCCCGCACATCCTGTGGTAACGGCTGATTACATCACCAATGGTATAGTTCCGAACGTGCCCCATGTGCAAAGCACCTGACGGGTAAGGCAGCATGGACAAGCAGTAGAATTTCTCCACGCCTTCGATTTCTTTGGCACGAAACGCGTCATCGCGCTCCCATTGTTCCTGGACTTTTGGTTCTATTTCTCCAGGATTGTAGGGCGTGTTTGCCATATACTTGTGATTCCATTAATTAATTAGAAAGTTAAGAGGGGAAGCTTAACCGACCCCCTGCGCAGAGGAAAGACCCGACCATGAGTGAAATTAAGCCAGTCCTTATCGGTAAAGGAGAAACCCGGCAGTACCTGCTGCCTTCATTCGGCAACCGTCACGGTCTTGTTACCGGTGCGACCGGAACCGGAAAAACCGTAACCCTGCAGATTCTCGCTGAAGGATTCTCCCGGATTGGCGTCCCCGTATTCCTGGCCGATGTAAAAGGCGACCTCGCCGGAATAAGTCAGCCCATCTCACCACACCCGAAAATTGACGAGCGGCTGGAAAAAATTGGCATCGAAGATTTTTTGCCGTCGGGCTGGCCCGTTGTTTTCTGGGACCTGTTTGGAAAACGCGGTCACCCGATCAGAACAACCATCTCGGAAATGGGCCCGTTACTTCTTTCCAACCTGCTGGAACTCAATGATACCCAGGAAGGCATCCTGAACATTGCATTTCGCATAGCGGATGAGCAAGGCCTTCTGCTGCTGGACCTTGAAGACTTGCGGGCCCTGCTGCGATTCATGGCCGAGAATACCAAGCTGTTTTCAAAACAGTACGGCAACGTCAGCGCGGCCTCGGTTGCAGCTATTCAGCGCCGCCTGCTGGTGCTGGATGAGCAGGGAGCAGAACATTTCTTTGGCGAGCCCGCCCTGGATCTGGCTGATATCCAGAGAGTGGATTTCAGCGGCAAAGGCGTCATTAACGTGCTGGCGGCGGATAAACTGATACATAAACCCAGGCTCTATGCGACCTTCTTGCTGTGGCTACTGTCTGAACTGTTTGAAGAACTGCCTGAAGTCGGAGATCCGGAAAAACCCCGCATGGTGTTTTTCTTCGATGAAGCCCATCTGCTGTTTAACCACGCGCCACGGGCACTGCTTGAAAAAGTTGAACAGGTCGTGCGCCTGATCCGCTCCAAGGGTGTAGGCATTTTCTTCATCACGCAGAATCCACTGGATATTCCCGACACCGTTCTTGGACAGTTGGGCAACCGCTTACAGCATGCCATGCGCGCCTACACACCGCGCGAGCACAAGGCCATACGGGTGGCGGCGCAGACTTTTCGCAGCAACCCAAATCTGGATGTCGAAAAAGCATTTACCCAAATGGGCGTAGGTGTAGCACTGGTTTCCACGCTTCAGGCCAAGGGTGTGCCCGGCATCGTTGACCGTACGCTGATAAGACCGCCTACTTCCCGAATCGGGCCGATTTCCGAACAGGAACGTGCCGAAGTTCGCTCGCGCAGCCCGGTAGGTTCTCGCTACGACGAAAACCTGGACAGGGAATCCGCCGCAGAGGTTCTGCAGAAGCGTGCTGAAAATGCCGCCCTGAAAGCAGAAAAAGCCGAAGCCGCGGCCACCGGGGAATCTTCAAAAACCAAGCCTGTTTCTCGCCGCAGCAGCCGCCAGTCTCCAACGGAAGCCGCGGTAAAAAGCTTCTTGCGCAGCATGAGTACGACACTCGGACGGGAAATCATGCGTGGATTACTGGGCGTCATCAAGAAAAGTTAGCATCCCGGTTTGTTGCATTTCTGCAACATACCCGTTTTGCAAACCATCAGCCCAAACACGCTATGAAGGGCGGCTTTCTCACTATTCAACACGGGCAGGTTTCAGCGAGAAGTCTCATCTTCAGAGCTCTGCCTCACCCCGTGACCGCCCACTTATGACTTGACCACAAACCCTCTGAAACCCCCATAATCAAGCGGTTCAGCTTAGGTATGTCCAGGAATTCGTCAACCAGAGGGTTGTAGTTCAGGCAAAAAAAAAGCCTCTCCCCGGTTAAGAGGAGAGGCAGGCTTTTGGAGTGATGTACCCGTCTTTCGCGCCCTGCGCACTTGATACAACCGGTACAGTTCTATCAAGGCTGGTGGTAATAATACCACTAATGATGCAAAAAGCCAACTCAGATTATTTTCATGTTATCGATGAGCCGGATTGACCCACACCACACCGCGGCCAGCACCCGAAGTTTCCCGCCGTCACCCGATGGTTTTTGCAGGTCTTTGGTACGCCTTACGGAAACATAATCTATCTTGAACCCCAGGTGCTCCAGTCGCGCTATGGCGTCTTTTTCTGCTTGTCGCCATGCAGCCGGTTCATCAATGACCCGCTCTACCACTTCTGCCAGAACAGCACTGAAATGTGAGGCCGCTTCTTTTTGCGTTGTCTCCAGGTAGTTGTTGCGTGAACTCATGGCAAGCCCATTGCGCTCACGTACGGTAGGGACCGGAATAACCCGAATATCGAAAGACAGGTCCTGCACCATGCGGCGGATCACCTGTAACTGTTGAAAGTCCTTTTCACCAAAAACAGCCAGGTCAGGGCAAACCAGGTTAAACAGGCGGGCAACCACGGTCAGCACACCATCGAAATGACCCGGGCGGAATTGTCCCTCGAGGGGTAACGCTAAATCAGCTGAAGCAATGATGCGGACTGCATTTTCAATACCGGCCGGGTAAATCGTGGCGTGATCCGGCGCGAATAACAGGTCACAACCCGACGCTTCGAGCGCTTCACGGTCTGCGTCCAGCGTTCTTGGGTAGCTGCCGTAATCCTCACCTGCTCCGAACTGTGTGGGATTGACATAAATACTCGCCACTACCCGGTCAGCTTTTTTTCGGGCAACCCCGACCAGCGCGAGATGGCCTGCGTGCAGGTTCCCCATCGTTGGCACGAGCGCGATTTTCAGTCCTTGCTGACGCCAGCCACAAACCACTGACCGGACCTGCTCGCGATCAATCGCCTGTTGCATTTCAGTACTCGTGCTCCTTGGCCGGGAACTGTCTGTCCCGCACAGCCATCACGTAGGCTTCGAATGCGCCCTGGATTGAGGCCGAACCCTGCATGAAATTTGCTACGAATTTCGGCACCCTGCCCCCCAGCCCCAGCATGTCATGCATCACCAGCACCTGTCCGTCGCAGTCAACACCAGCACCAATTCCTATGACAGGAATGTCCACCGCTGCTGACACTGCGCTGCCCAGGGTTGCAGGAATACACTCAACAACCAGCATCTGGGCGCCGGCCTGCTGCATGGCAACCGCATCCGCCACCAGTTGTTTCGCGCCTGCTTCATCACGGGCCTGGACCTTGAACCCGCCCAGTTGATTGACACTTTGCGGCGTCAGCCCCAGATGAGCACATACCGGAACACCGCGGCAGGTCATGTAATGAACGACGTCAAGCATAGGACCTGCGCCTTCCAGTTTGACCATCACACCGCCTGCGCCAAGTAACTGAACCGCGGTTTCCATCGCCGTCGACTCGTTGTGAAAGCTGCCAAACGGCATGTCGGCAAGCAAAAAAGTCCGCTCCAGCCCCTGCGCCACGCAAGCTGTGTGATAGGCGACTTCTTCAACGCCTACACCCACCGTAGAGGAATTGCCCTGAACGACCATTCCGAGAGAATCGCCAACCAGGATGATATCGACGCCGGCCTGGTCTATGGCTGCTGCAAATGTCGCGTCATAACACGTCAGCATTGCGATTTTCTCGCCGTCCCGTTTCATGGCGAGCAAATGATCGATGGTTAACGCTCTGGTTGGTGCCATAATCGCCTCTAGCTGGAAGGGGCACGGCGCCGGTAGCGGCGACGCGGCCGGGATTTCCTGTCGCGATTGTTGTCGAAGGAATTCCGCGAGAAATCAATTCCCTCCTGGGCCTTTGTCCAGAATTCACACAAAGGCTCAAGTTCCGGATCCTCAATGGCCCGCAACAACAGGAAATCATAACCCGCGCGAAACCGTTGCTCATGAAGCAATCGCTTCCAGCGTTTCCCCCGGATCTTTTCGAAACGAAGCTGCATCAGCCAGATTTGCTTCGAAACAGCGCTGAATCGCCGTGGGATAGCGGTGCTCTGCCCTTGCGTGAGAATGACCTCTTCGGAAGCCCTCATCATCGCGTTGTATTCGGTTTCACCACCTTCGACCAGGGACTTACCCCGTTCAGACACTGGCTGCCACAACAAGGCGGCAAACAGGAATGCCGGCGTCACCGGTTTTGAATTCCGGATACGGTCATCTGTGTTTTCCAGGGTCTTGCGCAAGACTACTCCGACCTGGATTTTTCCGCGGCCAGATCCCTTTGCAATCCCTGGAAACAACGCTGTGCTCAAACCAAACCGTTGAAGGGCTTCCATGCTGCGAACGCCGTGTCCGGTCAGAAACAGCTTGCACACTTCCTCGAACAGCCGCGCCGGTGGCACATCTTTGAGTAATGGGGCCATGGCGTGAAACGGTGCCTCTGTTGCCTCATCCGGGCTTACACCAAGCTTGGCTTCGAATCGTGCGGCACGCAACAGGCGCACCGGGTCTTCGCGGTAGCGAACCTCGGGATCACCAATCAGGCGAAGACGCCGCTTGGTAAGATCCTCATAACCCCCGACATAATCCCTGATTTCTCCGCTGACCGGATCAAGAAAGAGTGCGTTTATGGTGAAATCCCGGCGGATCGCGTCTTCTTCCACGGTCCCGAAAACGTTATCGCGCAGAATCCGGCCATTGCTTTTCTCGTGATCACCGCCTTTGTCGGCAGACCCCCTGAAAGTGGCCACTTCGATCAACGCACCGCCCTTGCGGACATGTGCCAGTCGAAACCTCCGCCCAATCAGGCGGCACCGCGGAAAGACCTCCAGGACCTCCTCCGGAGTAGCGCTGGTGGCCACATCAAAATCCTTCGGAATTTTGCCGAGTAAGAGATCCCTGACGCTCCCGCCAACGATAAATGCTTCGAAACCGGACTCCTGCAATTCCCTGACAACATCGGTCGCATTGGGGCAAAAGTCTTTTAGCCGAATACCATGCTCGGCCTGGGTAATGGTGAGATAATTGTTAATATTGATTTACGCGCTTTGACTGGTTGAATAATGCAGTTACGCTAGTTTAACATGAGCGCCCGGCATTTAGGTTCGCGAGTTTCGCGATTACACGATGCTCCCTTCGTCTAGCGGTCAGGACACCGCCCTCTCAAGGCGGGAACACGAGTTCGATTCTCGTAGGGAGCACCATATAAACCAGTGCCGTCGAGCGCCGGTGCGGAGCAGAGAAACGAGACTCTTCTGATGACTTTTGTAGTTACCGAAAATTGTATCAAGTGCAAATACACCGACTGTGTTGAAGTATGCCCGGTGGATTGCTTCCACGAGGGGCCCAACTTCCTGGTCATTGACCCCGAAGAGTGCATCGATTGCACGCTGTGCGAACCGGAATGTCCGGCTGAAGCCATTTTTCCCGAAGATGACCTGCCTGATGGCCAGGAACATTTCACTCAGCTGAACGCCGATCTTTCGCTGGAATGGCCGGTGATTACCGAAATGAAAGACCCGCCACCGGATGCCGTAGAGTGGGACGGTAAAGAGGGCAAACTGGACCTTCTGGAAAAATAAATAACTCGGCCTGAGACTCCACTCCGGAGTCTTCAACCCATCCGTGCTCCGAGTACAATCAATAAGTGCTCAGCCGCATCCGGCTCGCAGTCACTGCCATCGGCATACTTTATGTAAACCCGGGTATTTTCACCATCAGGCCTAATAAACGTCTGGTAAGCACCGCTGTAGTCTTCGCCCTTGTCCCGGCTCCAGAACGCCATCTTTTTGAAAAAGCCGCCCTCTTCCTCAAACGTCTGGTAGTAGTCGAAACGATAGACACCCGCGTCATCAAGTCGAACCCGTTGCATTCCGCTACGGTCAATGACGATTCCCAGTCGGCGCTGAACACTCTCCGGTGTATCTTCGACCAGCAGGTAAAGCCCTTGCGAAGACCAACTCAAACGGGAGTTCTGGTCGATGCCTGAAGTCGTGCTCGAGATCCGTGGCGGCATATCCGTCATCACCATCGCAGGAGCTGGCATATATGGCGTCTGGATCACCATAGCCGAACTTGTATCCGGATAGTCCATGCCGCTGGGGACATCAAGCGATGGCGTCTCTACTTCATCGTAATACACGGGTTTTTTTGACCCTGAAGAGCACGCCGTAACGAGCAGGACTGTCAATATCATCAGCAGCAGGATGAGTAGTCGGGTAGCACATATTTTCATTCTTATCACTCTAGCAGGCATTGATGAGCTGTTGATCAGCCAGGCATTGCCTCAGTGATCCACGAAACTCGCTATTCAAACGGGTCAGGGGCAACCGGATCCCGGGCCCGACCAGGCCCATTTCAAAAAGAGCCCATTTTACAGGAATCGGATTGGTTTCGATCATTAAAACATCAAAAAGTGATTTTAATTGTGATTCCAACACGTCTGCCGCTGGCCAGTTATGCTGCGCAGCAGCCATGTAAAGTTCATGCATCGGCCCGGGCACAACGTTCGCAGCAACGGACACTACGCCGGAGGCGCCCTGGCGCATGGCATCCAGGCAACTGTTATCGTCACCACTGAGAACCGAAAACTCCGGACCACAACGGGCACACAACTCTTCGATCCGAGCCCCATCCGGAACCGCTTCCTTGATCCCCACAATCCGGCTATGCGCCGCCAACCGCTCCACCGTTGCAGGCTGCATGTCAATCGCCGTTCGGGAAGGCACGTTATACAGCAACAGGTCCAGATCGACGGCATCGGCCAGCGCGATAAAATGAGCCTCAAGACCGGCCTGGGTCGGCCTGTTGTAATAGGGTGTCACCACCAGTGCGCCATCCGCACCCTGCTCAGCCGCCATTGCGGTCTGCTCGATCGCCACAGCGGTGGAAGCGCTCCCTGTTCCTGCCAGAATCGGCACCCGGCCATTCGCCCTGTCAATGACCCGCCGCAACAGGTCGCAGAACTCCTGGCCCCGCAGGGTTGCGGACTCACCCGTGGTGCCCGCAATGACGATCCCGTCACTGCCGTTACTGCAATGAAAATCCACTAACCCATCGACAGCTGCGAAGTCTATTTCGCCTTGTGCCGTGAAAGGTGTTACCAGTGCTACGATACTGCCATTGAACATAAGTCTGGAATGCATAGAATTCGGCGACATGGTACTTGCGGTACCAGATACTGGCAAGTATGCTGCTTCTGTCAGTCTATTGATACAGCAAATGGAGCATTGATGGTCAACATAGGCGAACAGGTAGCCAATTTTTCACTCCCCGCTACCGGCGACAAGACAGTGTCCCTGGACGACTTCAAGGGCAGCAACCTCATCATCTACTTTTACCCGAAAGACAGCACTCCGGGTTGTACCCTGGAAGGACAGAATTTTCGCGATCTCTTCGCGAAGTTCCAGAGCTCCGGCACAGCTGTTCTTGGCGTTTCGCGTGACGGCCTGAAGGCTCACGAAAATTTCAAGGCAAAGCAAAAGTTTCCGTTTGACCTTCTGTCTGATGCTGAGGAAAAGCTCTGTAAACAATTTGACGTTATTCATGAGAAAAACATGTACGGCCGCAAGTTCATGGGAATCGTGCGCAGCACGTTCCTGCTAGACGGAGAGGGTGTTCTGCAAAAAGAGTGGCGCAAAGTGCGCGTCAAAGGCCACGCTGAAGAAGTTCTCGAAGCGGTCAAATCCCTTTAACCGACACATAATAAAGATAAAGAGGACTATTCCCTGATGGGAAGTGAAAAACGGCTGTACATACTTGACACCAACGTGCTGATGCACGACCCCACCTCGATTTTCCGGTTTGAAGAACACGATGTACTGTTGCCCATGATGGTGCTGGAAGAACTCGATGCCGCCAAGAAAGGCCTGTCCGAAGTTGCCCGTAATGTCCGCCAGGTCAGCCGCTTCATTGATGAAATGATGCAGCACCAGGGTAAGGCGGATCTCGCCGATGGCCTGGAACTGCGTGAGCCGGAGGGGCTGGATCTGAATACCGGGACCGGGCGTTTGTATTTCCAGACAACCATGCCGGAAACGCATGCAAGCCTGTTACGGGATGGTTCGTTTGCGGACAATGAAATTCTCAGCACGGCATTTTCCTTGCGGGAAACCCATCCGGATAAGCAAATCGTGCTGGTGTCAAAGGACATCAATTTGCGGATCAAAGCCGCAATCCTCGGAGTTCAGGCGGAAGATTATTACAACGACCGCGCACTTGATGACCTTAGCCTGCTTTATCGCGGCCTGCGCGTGCATGATGAGGGGTTCTGGGAAGCCCACCCGCAAATCGAGTCCTGGAACGACAGCGGCCGTGCCCATTACCGGATACCTGTCGGTGACGACAACGGCTGGTACCCCAACCAGTGTGTCGCAATTGGTGATGAGGGCGGTGTTGAAGCAGTAGTCAAAGAGCTTGATGAAGAAAGCGTTATGCTGCAACTTGTCGACGACTACTATGAAGCCCGCAAAAACGTATGGGGCATTCATGCACGCAACCGCGAACAGAATTTTGCATTGAACCTGCTGATGGACCCGGAAGTGGATTTTGTCACCCTGATGGGTACAGCGGGTACGGGTAAAACCCTGCTGGCCCTGGCCGCAGGGCTATCCCAGACCATGGACGAAAAACGCTACTCCGAGATTATCGTAACCCGGGCAACCGTTTCCATCGGCGAAGACATCGGTTACCTGCCAGGAACGGAAGAAGAGAAAATGACACCCTGGATGGGGGCGCTGACCGATAATCTGGAAGTGCTCACCAGCCCCCAGGAAGGTGGTGAGTGGGGCAGAGCAGCGACCAATGATCTGCTGGCAAGCCGCGTCAAGGTTCGAGCCCTTAACTTCATGCGGGGCCGTACCTTCCTGAACCGTTATGTCATCATTGACGAAGCCCAGAACATCACACCAAAGCAAATGAAGGCCCTGATCACCCGGGCCGGGCCTGGAACCAAGATGGTGTGCATGGGTAATGTCGAACAGATCGACACGCCCTACCTGACAGAGACTACTTCGGGCCTGACCTTCGCGGTGGACCGTTTCAAAACCTGGACGCATGGGGGCCATATCACGTTGCGGCGTGGCGAACGTTCGCGCCTGGCTGACTTCGCCTCCGGGGCGCTGTAAGTAAAACCCGGTAGCTCACCTCAATGCCGGTGGCTCACCGGGCCGGGTTATTATTCACGCCCTTTCTTATGCGGCCTTTCAGGCTTCCCTCAATCAGGATTCGGCCTGATCGTGACCGCGCTGATTGGGCTTCCTGCCCAAGCATCGCTCGATTTTCATCCCTGAAAATCGCCCCGGGCTGAACCCTTCAATCGGCACATAAATGGGCGTGAATAATAACCCGGCCCAGTGAGCGGCTCCGCACCAAATCCGGCAGGCATGTGCTTGCCTGGCGAACTTCGAAACGCCGAGTATGCAGGCGGCTAGGGGACGATTGACCTAGTGGTTGCGCTCGTCGATCAGGCTGGTGTCGGGGTGAAAGCTGTACCAGGCGAACCAGAACATGCGGTGAACCGGTAGCGGCTGACCTTCCAGCGAACCGCTTACTCCGCCCTCCCCGTTAACGGACAGTTTAAATATCCGGCCATCAACTTCGTACTCCCAGCTTCCGATGTTGACGAGCCAGTCCGAGTCTACCGCGATGGAGGCACCATCAATTTCTACCCCGTAAATGACCTTCTTCACATGCAGGCGGGCGTCCTGGGCAGTGACGGGAAACAGCAGACGATCGCTGTTCGCATAGTCTCCATAGGCATTTTTTTTGTATTGGTCCGCACCCAATGGTGGCGCCAGCACTTTGCCGGCCGGGTTCGCGGCAAGCCAGTCAGACCAGCCCGCCATGCTGACCGGAATGGCTTCCAGCACAGCACCTCTTTCAGGTCCGGCCATGGAACGCCCCGTTATCTGCTGCCAGATGGATTCAGTTTTTCGGTCGTACATGATGAGGTCATTGTTATGTAGTAGACCGGAAACGCCAAATTCGGTCTGTTCACCATCCACTCTCCTGATAAAAGCCAGGCCCGATCCGCACAAAGGACAATAGGTTATGGCGATGGGAATCGTTCCAAACAGGTCATTGACGATTTCGTGGCGGTCCAGGATTCGGGTCGGATACGCCCGGGTTTCACCTCCTTGACTAACGGATATCACGAGGTCGTCCGGATCGAGAAATTCAACGCCTGTAGCCGGCAAAAATTCCGGCTGGTCGATGGAAGGAATACAGTCCCGGTGAGAACAGCCCTGGAAAACACGATCGACATCGGCATCGATGTCGTCTTGAGAGAAACCAAAAGTATCCAGCAATATGTCGGTTTCATAGCCACGCGGATTGCCGCTACGCGCGGTTGGGGAACCGTCCGCTAATGCAGATAGTGCGAAAAGACAGAAAATGATCGCGGCTGCGCGCATCAAGTAGCTTCTTCGGCTTCTTTTTGCGGGCGCGGCCAGGCGTTCAGTACGGCTTTGACCAGCGTTGCTAGCGGGATGGCAAAAAATATTCCCCAAAACCCCCAGATCCCGCCAAACACCAGTATGGCGAGAATTATCGCAACCGGGTGCAGGTTGACTACTTCAGAAAATAGCAACGGTACCAGCAAGTTGCCGTCCAGTGCCTGGATAATGGCGTAAGCGATAACCACCTGCCCAAAATCCCAGCCCCAGCCGAATTGGAAAAACGCGATCAGGGCAATCGGGATCGTCGCGACAGCCGCACCGATGTAAGGCACCAGCACCGAGAAACCCACCAATGTTGCAAGCAGGGCTGCGTAATCCAGCCCCAGGATGAAGAATGTGATGTATGTAACAGAACCGACAATAACGATTTCGGTCACTTTGCCACGCACATAATTGGCAATCTGGGCTTCTGATTCTGTCCAGACCCGGTTGACCAGCGTGCGCTCCTTTGGCAGGTAGTTTGCAATCCAGGCAATCATCAGCGACTTGTCTTTTAGCAGGAAAAAAACCAGTACCGGAACCAGCACCAGGTAGACAACCAAACCGATCACACTGGCTACCGAGGCCAGCGACCAACTGAGTGCTTGCTGGCCCCATACGGCCATTTCCTGCCCCAATTGCGTGATGATGACCTGTATCTGCTCTTCGGAAATAAGCTGTGGATAGGCCTGCGGTAGCTGTTTCAGCATTTCCTGGCCCTGCGCGATGTAATTCGGGAACTGTTGCACCAACGACGTCAGCTGCCGGATTACGATCGGCACCAGGCCAAATGTCAGGAACAGCAATACGGTAATGAATAGCAAGAAGACGATAATGACCGCCGGCAACCTGGGCATTCCGGTCTTTTCCAGCCTGCTGACAACAGCTTCCAGCAAATAGGCGATTACGATGCTGGCGAACATGGGTGCGAGCCATTTTCCCAGCCCGATGATGATTGCAAAGCCAGCGACCAGAACCAGCCCGAGAATGACTACCTGGGGGTCGGAAAATGATCGCCTGAACCAGTCTTTCAGCAGTTCCATAAGGTTTTACTGGCCAGGGTGATGGCTGGGATCAGAAGCTCAGAGTCCACATGGCCTCGAGCTCTACTTGCTGATCGAGTTCGTCCGTGGTGACACCAAGCACGCTGCCTCCAAACGCGAATTCAGAAGGCGCATACGCTGCATTGAATGCGAGCCGGCTCCTAAGGCCGGTGCGCCGCGAGTAGCCAACGATCAACGCGCTGTCAGCCAGGTCGCCCTTCAGTGCCTGGTTAAGCAGCTGCGATGAAGGAGACGGCTGGGTGCGGGTGCTCAGGTCGATATGCCATTGCTGGTCTGCGCCGTCACTCCAGGTGTAACCCACGCTGAACACCGTTAGATCTTCCCAGTTAAATGCAGGACTGGTTGAATCACCCAGCAGGGACAGGAAACGGTTTGGCAGGTAGCGGCTCGGGAATGCACTGATGTCACTGTACATCACGCGTTCAATAGCCACGTTAAGCCAGGAACGCTCAGTTGCCTGGAATGCCAGGCTAACCGTTGCCCGCGCTGGAATGTCCAGGTCCGCCGCCTGCGCATATACGCCCCGGTAAGCTGCAAATTCTTCCATATTGATGCGCGACTGGTAGCCCGCATCCAGGGCAATTCCTTCAACAACTTCCTGGCGCAGGGCCAGACGCACACCGGTTCCATATCCGGACTCATGTTGCGGGGAATAAGTGCTGGGAACCCATGGGCTTTCACCCGGCCTGCTGGCGGCCGTCAGCCCCAGACTGGCGGCACTGTAACGCTGGTGGGCAATAATCGCCGCCACACCGAGAACCGAACCCTCGGAAAACTGGTGTTCAATTCCGGGAGAGAAATACTGGCGGTCGAAACTGGTGCCCTGAAAACCAGCGTCAGGCTCCACGCCGGGCCACAGATATTCGGAATCAGATTGCCATTCAAACTCGAGGTTGATTCGCGTCGGGGGTGCTGACTCCAGGTGGGATGCAAAGTCAGGCAGTATCGAAATTTCACTGTTTCGCAACCATGAAACGCGCATCGGTTGGGCATCGTCAGGGAGCATGTAAACGGGCGTTAGTTCCTGCGCCAGGTATTCTTGCCAGGGACCCAACTCGAAGCCGATGATGTAAAAAGAGGTCAGCCCGGTTCCTCCGTTTGCGAACCCGGCAGCAGGCAAGCCGATACCCTGGGCACCGGCTATTCCCGGTATCAATCCCATAATGGCTAGCGCTGTACTGGCGAAAAACTTTCGCAAACCCACACCTCAAGCTGCAAATAAATGCAATGATTCAGGATGAAATATGGCAGGAATACAACAAGCTGTCAATGCCAAACAGCCGTTTCCGCGACCGGCCCTGATTCTTTGCTACCTTATTTATCCAAGTCTTTGTTTTTAAAAAGACTGCTGCAGCATCCAGCACCTAATTGACCACTGTCATGAAGGGGACGGAAAAAGCGCTCTGATTTTACTTTCGTTGCTAGAATGCAACAAGGCAAATCCGGCAGGCAGAAGGGCCCATGAATAAACCCGTCATTGAAAGGTCTGTTCTCACCATCGCAGGGTCCGACAGTTGTGGTGGATCGGGCATACAGGCTGACCTGAACACTTTCGCGGCTTTTCGTGTTTATGGCGCTTCAGTCATCACTGCCGTGGCGGCCCGCAATACCATTGAAGTTCAGGCCGTTGAGCCCGTCTCAGACCGGATGATCGTCAGCCAGGTGGAATCCGTGATGGCAGATTTGCCCATTTGCGCCATCAAGATCGGCGCACTGCCCAGTGTTCCAGGCATATCGGTGCTGGGGGAACTGCTGGCCAGCCTCAACCCACGGATTCCCATGGTGGTAGACCCGGTCGTTATCGAAGCTACCGGAAAAGAGCTGAGCGGGGAAATCATCCTCGAGGCCCTGCAAAACCACCTGTTTCCTCTCGCAACACTCATCACCCCTAACCGCGAGGAAGCTCAGATTCTGACGGGGCGAAAAATCAATTGCATGGCGGATATGGAAGCTGCCGCCCGGGAACTGCTTCAATATGGCTCCGAAGCAGTTTTCCTGAAGGGTGGAAAATTTAAAACCGACGAGATTACCGACATTTTGTTGACCCGGGACAAGATGTTTTCCTACACCCACCCGTCCTTCAAGGGACGCTTCCACGGAACGGGTTGTGCCTTATCCTCGGCAGTGGCCGCAGAACTGGCAAAAGGCACTCCACTGAGCGATGCCGTCAGCAGCGCGGTTGACTATGTTCAGGATTGCCTGGAGAACAGCCGGGCGCCGGTCAAGGGACACGTGGGACTGCTGGGTTACTGTCCCCGAAACTAGATCCGGCTGATAATCGCTTCGGCAAAAGAATCCGTTTTGCCGGACCCGCCAAGATCAGGCGTTGTCCTGTCCCCTGCCGCAATGGTTCCTGTAATTGCATCATGCAGTTGCTCTGCCTTGTCCTGCCGGCCAAGGTGAGAAAGCATCTGCACCGATGTCAGCAGCAGTGCGCAAGGGTTGGCGATCTTCCGGCCTGCGATATCGGGCGCAGAGCCGTGCACGGCTTCGAAAATTGCCACGTCCTTTCCAATGTTGGCGCCGGGCGCCAGGCCGAGTCCACCCACCAATCCTGCACACAAATCAGAAATGATGTCGCCAAACAGGTTGGTGGTAACGATGACGTCAAACTGTTCGGGATCCATGACAAGTTTCATGCAGGTAGCGTCGACTATCATTTCTTCACAGTCGATATCCGGATATTTTTTCGCAACGCCGCGAGCGACGTCGAGAAACAGTCCCGATACGGTTTTTAGAATATTTGCCTTATGCACCAACGTTACTTTCCGGCGCCCGGCACGGCGCGCCAGTTCAAACGCATAGCGGGTAACACGCTCACTTCCTTTGCGGGTAATGACCATCTTGGATTCAGCCGTGTTACCGTCTTCACTCAGCAGCGCGTCGGCCGCCAGGTAAGCCCCTTCAGTGTTCTCGCGAACCGTAATGATGTCCACGTTGTCAAAACGCGATCGCGTTCCGGACATGGATACGACCGGGCGGACATTGGCGTAAAGATCGAATAATTCGCGCAGGGTGACATTGATTGAACGAAAGCCCATCCCGACCGGCGTTGTGAGCGGGCCCTTGAGCGCAACGCGGTTGCGGCGAATCGACTCCAGGGTCGCTTCGGGAAGCAGATCGCCGTGTTGATCAAGCGCATTCAGGCCGGCTTCGACATATTCGTACTCCAAACCACAATCCAGGGCATCCAGAACCCGAATGCTGGCACTCATGATTTCAGGACCGATACCGTCGCCGCTGATTATACTGATCGTCTGGCTCATCGCCTGTTCTCCGGGAAAACGCAAAGCCAGCAATTATAGCGCAACTCTAAACGCAACTGACGGGACGCGGCAAGCCTGAGTAGCGGCACGCCTGTGTGCCCGGCCCATCAGGGAATAACTGGTACAGGTAACGGCTGTTGCCCTTTTCATTTCCCAGCGTTTCGCGGACCCTCTTTACCAGCGCCCGCATCGGCGGTTCTATTTCGTATTGTCCGAAGTATTGCCTGAAGATATCAAGCACCACCCAGTGGTCAGCAACCAGGTGGACTTTATCATTCGCAGCCATGGCCCTGGCTACTTGCGGCGTCCATGCCAACCAGTCCAGCAGGTAGCCTTTATCATCCATTTCAGGCAAATTCACCTTCATTTCCAGGTCAGGCA
>Ga0265303_10000021_pt1 | contig 58768 bp, 53 predicted proteins | sample Helome_2_FD_192494 | JGI IMG/M metagenome (GOLD analysis project Ga0265303, IMG submission 192494) | Marine sediment microbial communities from subtidal zone of North Sea - Hel_20160317 (Illumina Assembly) | ecosystem: Environmental > Aquatic > Marine > Subtidal zone > Sediment ... | reverse complement strand
CTTTAAAAAAATCGTGCGCGCCATCAAGCACTGCGGATACGACGACACGGCCACGCTGGAAATATTTTCAGAAGACCGCCGGGCGTTAAAGCAAAGCAGGGAGCGGTTTGCTCAGATGCTTGCCGCAGCTTGAAGACCTTATATTTTCCCCAAATGGGTTTGGGGCACTACAGGCTAACCGGCAAACCAAATGAAAAGGACGGCCGAAGATGGCATTCTTGATTATTGCACCGGACACCAAAGTTACCTCCTGGGTCAAACATCTCAGCCTGCTGGACCCGGGTATCGATATTCGAATCTGGCCCGATACCGGCGATGCGGATGAGATTGAATTTGCACTCAGCTGGCATCATCCGTCCGGTGAATTTAATAAATATAAGAATCTAAAGTGCATTGCTTCTTTAGGGGCCGGGGTGGACCACATCCTGACTGATCCAAATCTGCCGGCAGGGGTGCCGATCACCCGCGTGGTGGAACATTCAATGGCGCAGTCAATGAGCGAATACGTGGTTTTAGGTGTCCTCAACCACTGCCGTCAGTTTGATGCCTACCGGACCGATCAGTCTAAAAAAAAATGGCAGCCCCGGATACCGCAGCTGGCTGCCGACATGCGGATCGGCATCATGGGCCTGGGCCAGCTGGGCACAGATGTGGCGAATAAGCTAAGCACCCTGGGTTTTCCGGTTAGCGGCTGGAGTCAAACATTCAAAAACATCGAGGGGGTTGACTGTTTGGCCGGAGCGGATGCACTGGATGATTTTTTATCTCAGGCCCGCATCCTGATCTGCATGCTGCCTTTGACCCCCAAAACGCGGGACATTTTAAACCATGACACATTTGATAAACTGCCCACCGGCGCCTATGTGATCAACGTGGCCCGGGGACAGCATCTGATTGAAAAAGATCTGCTTGCGGCGCTGGATTCCGGCCGGCTGTCCGGCGCCTGTCTGGACGTGTTTGCGGTCGAGCCCCTGCCGCAAACCCACCCGTTCTGGCACCACCCCAAAATTACAGTGACGCCCCACATCTCCAGCATCACCCTTGCCAAAGCCGTGGCGCCGCAAATCATTGAAAATTATAAGTGTGCCCAAACCGGCAAACCCCTGCTGAATGTCGTTGATCCGAAAAAGGGCTATTAGACGCCTGTCCATAAAGCGGTATAAACTAGATATCGATCCTGTCAATTCGTGACATCAGCTTTGCAAAATCAGCCCGGGGTATTGGTTCCCAGGGCTCTGAGGGTCTGAATTGAATCGATGATTTGGCGTCCGGGGCAAAAAACTTGCCGGATTGAAGTTCGGGTTTTTTGAGCCGGTATTTATACTCATCACCCAGATCCAGAATGAGATCCAGATCGTCGGTGTCCTCGAGCAACTCCACCAGCAGAATGTTTTGAATCCGGCCGCTGCCTTTCAGATGGCGCTGCCCCCCGGCCGCGGCAAAGATTTCAATTACCGCATTTTCAATGGCAACCGCACGCTCATCGGGTGCAATGATAAGCACCTGATCGACGTCATATTCGCCTTCGGCAAATGGGATCCAGTTTTCCATATTGCTTTTCTTTCTACTCCCGATGGCGCCTTGTTCGCGCCCTTTTAGATTGCATGTTCAGACTTTATATAAGAATTGATCGATCCGGTTTCAAGCGCAAATCTCTTTTATACCGGGATGCCATAAATTGAACGTTGGAATGAGGAGTTGCTTGCAATCGGGCAAACGCATCTGATATGGAGCTTTGAATTGTTCCAACTTTCCTCGCGTTCACTGATCCAATCAGAACGGAATGATATGATCTTTTCACAAAAAAGCGCCGCAACTTCGCGTGTTTTCTATGGCTGGTATGTGCTGACCGCCAGTTTTTTTCTCCTTTTTTTCCAATCCGGGGCCCGTTTTTCCTTCGGGCTCATGTTTAAGCCCATGATTGCCGAAATGGGCTGGAATCGGGCATCAATTTCATCGGTTTTTTTCCTCAATATGGTGTTCTTCGCCCTGACCTTGAGTGTTGCCGGCAAGCTTTATGACCGCTACGGACCCCGGTGGGTCATTTTAGTTTCAACGGTGCTGCTGGCAACGGGTTATATCAGCACCGCCTGGGTTGATCGTCTGTGGAAATTCCATCTTTTTTACGGCGTTTTAACTGCGGTGGGCACCGGCGGTGCATCGATTCCGTTGATTGCGGCCCTGATGAGCAAATGGTTTGCCAGACGCAGAGGCCTGGCCATCAGTCTGGCCCTGTCAGGTAGCTGTCTGGGCCAATTTGTGCTGGTCCCCATCATCAATTGGTTTGTTTTAGCCTACGGATGGCGGTTATCATACATTCTGATCGGCTGTACCATTTTGGCGGGAAATACCGTGCTAACCTTTGCCGTCATAAAGGGCGACCCGGAAGATATGGGTCTCAAACCCTATGGGTATGAATCGATGGATCCATCCACCGCACCCGAGAAATCAGATGATACCATTTCGCAGCCAAACGACTTGAAACTGCTGCAGGCCGCCAAAACCCGTTCATTCTGGCTTTTTTTGACGTTTATGTTCGTTTGCGGCAGCGGTGATTTTTTGGTGGCCGCGCATCTGGTTCCTTTTGTAACCGATTATGGTGTCTCTCCCACCACAGCGGCCAACATGATGGCCTGGTTTGGCCTTATGAGCATGGGGGGAATCCTGCTTGCCGGGCCCGCCTCGGATCTGATCGGCAATAAACCCCCCATCGTCATCACCTTTGCCCTGCGGCTGATTTTGTTTTTGATGGTTTTAAAATATCGCAGCCCCATCACCTTCTTCATATTCTCAGCCGGATTTGGGTTTACCTTTTTGATTACCGCACCGCTGACCACAACCCTATCGGGACGGCTTTATGGATTTACGCATGTGGGTTTGATTTCAGGCTTTATTACCACCGTCCACCACCTCGGTGGCGGCTTCTGGGCCTATCTGGGCGGGGTGTTCTTCGATAAAACCGGCAATTATCAAATCGCGTTTATGCTATCAGCCGCCCTGGCGGTCATCGCCATTGTTAGCAGTCTGGCCATAAAAGAGAAAAGACACCGTTTTGGTTGAAATTGATCTGGAAAATAAGATACTCCACCTGGAAGGCCCCGAAGCCGCCAAAGTCAAATGCGCCCAGGCGCTTTCCAAAGTGCTGGATTGATACAACCCGGTAATAAGCCCAATAAAAGAGAAGGTTTGGTTGCTGTGAACAACTCGCCGCTTCGGCCAAAACACAGTCTGACGCAGTACCCGTCGGGGCGGAATGAATGTTTTTTACAGGTCTTCAAGTTTCTGGCCAGGCTCTTGCTCCTGCCCTTTTTCCGCCTCGAAGCCAACGGCATGCAGAACCTGCCCCGGAACAGCGCATTTATCCTGTTAGTCAAACATCAGCGCTGGGAAGACATCCCTCTCCTGGGTCTCGCAACGCCCCGACCGCTTTACTACATTGCCAAATATGAACTCTTCCAAAATGCCCTGAGCAATTGGTTCTGCTCCGCCCTGGGCGGTATTCCCCTGAACCGCCACCGTCCCCTCGCAAGCCGGCACTTTTTGCAGACCGCAATTGCCATTCTTAAAGCGGGAGAAGGTATCGTGATCTTCCCGGAAGGTACGTATTACCGTGACAAAATGGGACCCGGCCAGATTGGCATGGTCAAATTTGTGCTTTCGCGCCTGGAGTTGCCCTTTATTCCGGTCGGCATCAATTATTCGGCCGGCGGCCTACGAACCCGCGTCCGCGTAAGCTTCGGCAAAGCGTACCCTGCGGGACCAGCTTTAACAGCAGACACGTTGGTTAACCGCATGATGACAGAGATTGCCGAACTTTCAGGGTTGACCATCAATTAAGATGTGTTGCCGCATGATTTTGGTGCTTGAATGTGACGCGATTCAACCGTATAATGACAGGCCGAATTCAGGCAGCTTTCAGCGTTGACCGTCGATCCAGAGTTTGCGAACCATGGCCGAGATTAAACCATTCAAAGCGTGGCGGTATCGCCCATCATTATTCAAAAATGTCGGGGAACTGACCTCGCCGCTGTTTGACGTTGCTTCTGAAAAGCAGCGCGAGGCGCTTTACGGCAATCCGTTGAACAGTATTCACCTGTCGATCCCCCGGGGGGACCAACCGGCTAAAAACGCGGCCGCTGTTTTAGAGGAATGGAAGCAGAAAAATGTTATCATGCAGGATGCGGTGCCCGGCATCTACGTATATTATCAATATTTTTCGTTACCATCCGAACCCGAACCGTATTGCCGCAAAGGGTTTATCTGCAAGATCAGAGTCCATGAATGGCAGGACAATATCATTTTAAGGCATGAAAACACAATGGATGATGCCGTCGCCGGACAACTCGAATTGCTGGCTGAAACCCGGCTGAACGCCAGTCCGACGCACGGGCTATACACGGATGAAGCGTTTGAACTGGAGCGCTATATGGATGCCTGCATCCAGGACCCGATTTGCAAAGCGGAAGATTACCAGGGGGTAATTGATGCCATGGGTATTATCCAGGATGAAAGCATTATTGCTAAATTTGTAGAGCGGTTAAAAGACGAACAGATCATTCTGGCTGATGGCCATCACCGCTATGCCGGTTCTCTGGCCTATATGAAGCAGCAAATGATCAACAACCCGGTCCATACGGGCAATGAGGGCTACAATTATCACCTGATGTGGTTAACCAACACCGAAGCAAATGACCTCCGCATACTGCCCACCCATCGCCTGATCAAAGGCCTGGACTATTTTAATGAAACCGCCATTATGAAAAAATTTGAAAAAAATTTTATGATTAAGCCGGTGGCGGATGCGGGCGAAATTCACGAGTTCATTCTGGGCAAACCCTGGACATTCGGGCTTATTTTTAAAGAAAATGCGTTTGCGGTCCGGTTAAAACCGGAAGCCTTCCCGGAGTTGAAATGGAATTTTCCGGAGCAGATAAAGCAGCTGGATCTGACGGTGGCGCATTATTTTATCATTGAGGAAATTCTGGGCATTCCGGGGAAGAAACAAAATACTTCGGACAATATTGAATATGAAAGAAATTTCACAAAATGTATGACCGCCGTTATGAAGGCAAAAGCGCAGATGGCAATTCTTACCAATGACGTTTGCATTGAGGACGTGAAACGCGCCTGCGGCTGCGGTTGCACCATGCCCCCAAAATCCACCTTTTTTTACCCGAAGGCTGTGTGCGGGTTCCTCTATTGTTCCCTATAAAATTGTTTTCAAAGCCCCGACTAATGCCTGATGGCGGTGTTATAAGCCGTCTTAAAATGCTCGCGTACTATCGTGTACGCTCCACTTTTAAGACGGCTAAAGCCTTACCCTCAGGCATAATCCGCAACTTTGAAAACAATTTTAGTAATTAAAATGCAGAAATGCAAAGCACAAAGGTTTTGAAACCGGTTCGGTTTTCAAATGAGCTATTTTTGGGGGTAGCCATGATCTGCAGCTTTGAGAACAATTTGGGCTATAATATTTTGCAATCAGCCAAACCTGCAAAGCGGGCATGTTATTTTCCGCAAGGCGCTATGCTAATAAATTACCCCCGTCTGTCACAAAGTGGCCTGATATTTGGGATTACCAGCAACCAAGCCTTAGGGTTAATTACCGCGCGAGTTTAATCCCGGATATCAGGCCACAGGCAACTTGCCAATCATAGCGCCTAAAAGAAAATGACATGCCCGGCTCTTTTAGCTTTCTGTCAGTACCGCTTCGATACGCTCCAGGGCCCAGTCGATTTCGGCCCGGTTGATGACCAAAGGCGGGGCAAAACGAATGGTGTTTTCATGGGTTTCTTTGCAGAGCAAGCCCCGGGCCATCAATTGCTCACAGAATTTGCGGGCACCGCCGGCATCATCAGTCAGCTCAACGGCCAGCATGAGACCCCTGCCCCGCACCGCTTTAATGTGAGGCGCCTTGATATTGGAAAGATTCGCTAAAAAATAATCCCCCATCTGGGCGGCATTTTCAATCATTTCCTCTTCGACCAGAACCCTGAGCGCTGTCCGCGCAATGGCACAGGCCAGTGGGTTGCCGCCAAAAGTGCTGCCGTGCTCACCGGGACGTAAAACATCCATAACCTCCTTGTTGGAAAGCACTGCTGAAATTGGGTAAAAACCGCCGGAAAGTGCTTTACCGATCAGTGTCAGATCGGCTTCAATCCCCTCATGTTCTTCAGCCAGCAACTTGCCGGTGCGCCCCAGGCCGGTCTGGATTTCATCCAGGACCATGACGACATTGTTTTGCGAACAGATGGATCGGGTTTTGCGCAGATAGCCATCGGGCGGGATGATCACACCGGCCTCGCCTTGAATGGGCTCTGCCATAAAAGCCACCGTGTTCGGAGTGATGGCCGCTTCGAGGGCATCACTGTCGCCATAGGGTATAATCTTAAAACCGGGGGTAAAAGGACCGAAATTTTCCCGCGACGGTGGATCGGTGCTGAAACCAACGATGGTGATCGTGCGCCCGTGAAAGTTATTTTCACACACGATGATTTCAGCCTGATTCTGAGGGACCCCTTTGACCTGATAGCCCCACTTGCGGACAGCCTTGATGACGGTCTCCACCGCCTCGGCGCCGCTGTTCATGGGCAATACTTTGTGGGAATGGGTCAAATCACAGAGCTCTTTATACAGCAGGCCCAGTTGATCATTACGGAACGCCCGGGATGTCAGGGTCAGTATCTGTGATTGCTCGATCATGGTGCCCATGATTTTCGGATGGCAATGGCCCTGATTAACCGCCGAGTAGGCCGACAGGCAGTCCATATACTTTTTGCCCGCAACATCCCAGACCCAGATGCCTTCACCGCGCTGTAAGACCACATCCAGTGGCTTGTAGTTATGGGCACCGAGTTCATCTTCCAGGTTGATGTAGTCCTGAGCTTTCATGGTGCGTCCTCCCGGTTAAGGCGTTGAAGAGGCAGGGTGTTAACCACTTTTTTGAGTATTATTTCACACTCGACAGGGCGGGTCAATACAATGACTCTTCTGACGGTCTCATCTCTCAGAGAGATTGGCGGGTTCACGGAGCGGCTGATGGGGTGCTGTCCCGGAAAGAACTTACAGAATTAAGATTTGCCATATCATTTCAGAATACGAGCGATTTTTTCACGAATATCGCGATACGGTTGAAAATTGATTGGCGGTGTTTTATAATAACAGCATTGTTTCATAAAACAGGGACACAAAGAACTGGGCGCCCTGTAAATCTCAGAGTTAATTTTTTTAATCGATTACCTTATATTTTTTTTAAAAGATGGGACTCTTCGGGGTCATTTTTTTTACTCAAATTCAAAGGAGACCATTAAATGAATTTTTCCCAGATCCGGCCGGTTATTAAATTATTTATGGTGTTGGCGCTTATTATGGTGTCAACTCTGGCTTTGGCCGCAGAGAAAAAAGCACCTGCCGACAAAGCGGCGGTTGTCAACGGTGTTACAATCAGTAAAGACAATTTTGATCGTGAACTGGACTTTTTTGTCAAACGGGCCAACCAGCGCGGGCAACAGGTTCCGCAAGCCCAAATGGGTATGATGCAAAACCAGGTTCTGGACAGCCTCATTGACCGCGAATTGCTCTTTCAGGAAAGCGAGAAAAAAGGAATCAAAATTAACCCTAAAGAGGTTTCCGATCAATTTCAAAAAATCCAGCAAAGGTATCCCAGCAAAGACGAATTCAAGAAACTGTTAAGCGAAATGGGACTCACCGAATCAGATGTACAGAAACAGATCAGTCGCGGCATGGCCATCCAACAGCTGATCGACAAAGAAGTGGGTGATAAGATTAAGATCGGCGACGAAGAGGTTAAATCTTACTATGATGCCAATCCGCAACTCTTCCAGCAACCCGAACAGGTGCAGGCCAGCCATATCTTAGTCAAAGTGGATGCCACAGCTACCCAGGCACAAAAAGATGAGGCCCGCAAAAAAATCGAATCGGTTCAGAAAAAAGCACAAAAAGGAGAAGATTTTGCAACGTTAGCAAAAACCTATTCCGAGGGACCCAGTGGTCCGCAAGGCGGCGACCTGGGCTATTTCAGGCGCGGCCAGATGGTCAAACCCTTTGAAGAAGCGGCCTTTAACCTGAAACCCAACGAGACCAGTGATATCGTCGAGACCCAATTCGGGTATCACCTGATCAAAGTCGTTGATAAAAAACCCGCTCAAAAGATGGCCTATGCCGATGTCAAAGAGCGGCTTTCAGAGCACCTGAAAAAACAGAAAATGGATTCAGAAGCCAGCACTTACATCCAGAGCCTTAGAAGCGGCGCCAAAATCGAAAAATTTTTATAGATCTCACGATGAATAAATGGAGGGTTGAGATGGCAATCAAAATTACCTGGTTCAGTCATGCCTGCTTTCTGATCGAAACCGATCAAACCCGTTTGCTGATCGACCCCTTTCTCAGCGACAACCCTCTGGCATCCGGCAAGGCCGATGAGATTCAAACGGATTATATCCTGGTATCTCACGGCCATGGTGATCATCTGGGCGACACGATCAACATCGCCCAACGAACCCGGGCAACGGTCATCTCCAATTATGAGATCCAGACCTGGCTGGCCAACCAGGGGGTTGAAAATACGCATCCACAGCACATCGGCGGCGGCTTCGATTATCCCTGGGGGCGGGTCAAGCTGACCATCGCCCAGCACGGATCGGCACTGCCGGATGGATCCTACGGTGGCAACCCCTGTGGGTTTTTATTTTATATCGCAGGCAAAAAAATCTATCACGCCTGTGACACCGGTCTTTTCTACGACATGAAGCTGATCGGTGAGGAGGGCATCGATCTGGCGATATTGCCCATTGGTGACAATTTTACCATGGGCCCCGATGATGCGCTTCGTGCTGTCAAACTAATCGAACCGCAACGGGTGGTTCCCATTCATTACGACACCTTTGATGTCATCAAGCAGGATCCTCACGCCTGGGCCGAGCGGGTACAGAAAGAAACCACTGCAAAAGTAACCGTAATGAACCCCGGGGAATCGATCGAACTTTAAGGTTGGTTAAATCTAAACACGCCAAACGGGCATTTCCGGAATTTCATTTTCCGGTAACAGCCCGTTTTTTGTTGTATAGCGGTTGTCATAAAAACGTTCCGTTCTCTGCGGGTTGGCAGGGGTCGGTTGTGCAACAGAGATAAGCGCTTATGTTATACATCGGAAAGGGGGAACCATGAATTACAAATTAGAAACAAAGATCCAGAAAAAAATTCGCAAGCGTGCTTTTGAGCACGCGGACAACCTGCAACAGGAAAGGTTAAATGTGCAAAAGACGCAACACACATTGGATGCATTACAGGAGGTGACCGGGTTGCATCGGCCTGAATTGGAATCGATTGCCGCGGGTGTGAAGCTTTCCTACCGGATGATGCGTGATGATTTCTTTTCTCTTAAAAATCAAATGCTGATCACATTTGGCATCTTCGGCTTCGTCTTATTTTTAGGCGGATTGATGACCATCATTTAACCGGCAAGTTTGATCTTCGCTGAATCTCTCGAGCTGTATGGTGATTCTAAGAAGAGGGCTTTCAGAGAAAGGAGTCTAAAATGGCTGAAATCGTCAAAGTAAATGCCAAAGAATTAAAGTCCTTTGGCGAGACAAATTTTGCTCCCAATGTTGTCTACCAGAGCGCCGATATTAAGGTCGTCCTGGCCTACTTTAAAACAGGGCAGTTTATTCCGGTCCATACGCCGGCGGTCGATCTGATTCTGGTTATTCTCGAAGGCGAGGCAGAGGTTGTGGCCGGGGATGAACGCTTGACTGCCAGGCAAAACGATTTAATCGTCATCCCTAAAGGTGCTAAAAGAGGGGTTAAGGCCCTGACAGAGCTGACAATCTTACATGTGGTCCAGCCACCGCCGGCAGCAGAAGATCACAATGAGGTTCACGCAAAGCTTGCGCAGGGAAGATTTGAGTAAAAATGGATGGGCTGTGGGGCACCTGCCTGGGTTCTAAGGAAACAACCTCAAAGGGAATAAGATGGGGTTTTGAGTTATTTTTTCCTCAAACTGAGGAAAGAAACTTAAATCCCTCATCCGGAAGGCTTGCAGGCCGGCGCATCAAAGCCGCCTGAACCGGAGGGCATGCCCTCGGCTCTGATACAACCCGCCGACATCAGCTTTTCAACATCCCCGCATTGACATTCAGGGCATTCGGGTTGCGGGTCCTTGGAAGACATCATTAGCGCTTCAAAACAATGACAACAGGCCTTGCATTGATACTCGTAAATCGGCATTTAGAGCTCCTCTAAGAATAATTTTTATAAATAATAGGGGTTGTCTCCCAAAAGTCAAGAAAGCGGTATAGAAAATTTTTACGCCTTTGCGTGAGAAATCTAAGATATCACAAAAAGGATTAAATAAAGCTCCCATACAATAACGCTGGCGAAGGCGCAGATGATATAGGAGAAGATGTTCTGGGCGTGGGTAATCGATCTTTTTCGCAAAACATTTCTAAATAACAGCAGAATAACAACACCGAAACAGGTTAGAAAATACTTTGCCCCCATGAATGCAAAGGGTCCGTATTTGAGGAAATAGGACATGATGGGGTTCATTTCGTTTGATCCTCTGCCGATCAAATGCAGGGTTAACAATGCGTCGAGAACGCTCAGCAGCAGGATGGCAACGATGGCCGCAAAAAGGCTTGAACTGTAACGATCAAAATAAAATGTATGGTGCAAATCTTCCTTACGGCGGACTTTGGCCCGATTACCGGAAAATAGCAGGTATTTCAGTTTCGGGAACTGATGGGTGCGCCGATCCTGGCCGGAGCGCTTTTCAGCTTGATCTGAGATGGAACCGGATATGTCTTTGCGAATAGGTGAACTGGCCATTTTTACCCCTTGGCAATGAACGTCCGCAATTGCGCATTCATCTGCAAATTGACAATATTATTCAGGATTCGGTGCAGCGAATCGAACCGTCCAATGGTATCCGATCCGAAACAATCAGGCAATACCCCCCTTGCCACAGCCCTGAAGTCACCTCCACCATACGGATAGACAATCAAACCGACTCACAACCTGTATTATCGGCACATCTGACCCATAACTTTAGCCCGGTTTATACCAATAAACGTCATTTAATCAGCAGGTTGGACCACGGCTTGCGCTTTCGGCAAAACCGACACGGTACTTTGACAGGGGTCCGGATATAAGATAATATGTTTATCGTCGGGATCAGCGCCAGGCATTTGGACATCGTAAAAAGGGATAAAAAATGCAGGAAATCGGTTTTCAGGGTGGCAGAAGACTGGAAGCACTTGCTTCACAAAACAGGTTTGGTCCAAGCCTGACCGCTGCGGTTTGAACGCACTGGGGCCGATCTGTATAATCCTAATTCAACATTAAAAGCCATATGACCCCATGAAGGTGAAAATTAAGGACTCGAGCAAGCTGACCGCCGAACGCTGGCTAAATTTGTTTGATGTAAAATATGTCGCCAGAACCGGTGAAGAAAAATCCTGGCAAATTGCGTCCCGGCAAAAAGAACCCAAATGCGTCACCGGCCGTTACCGGCAACCGGATGCCGTGGTAATTGTGCCATATCACACCGTAGAGAATAAAATGGTCATCCTGCGGGAGTATCGCGTGCCGTTAAATGACTATGAATATGGTTTCCCCGCCGGATTGGTTGATCGGGGTGAATCCGTTGAGCAGGCCACCCGCCGCGAATTGATGGAGGAAACCGGATTAACCGTCAGCCGCTTCACAAAAATCAGCCCGCCGATTTACTCTTCCGCCGGCATGACCGATGAATCCGTGGCAATGGTATATGTGGAATGTGAAGGTGCACCATCAACCAGCGCCAACAGCGCATCCGAAATGATTGAAATTCTGCTCGTTTCACCCAGGGAGGCGTTGGAGTTGTTAAATGATACAACCCTTAAGTTTGACGCGAAAGCCTGGCTGGTCATCTCCCGGTTTGCTGAGTCAACGACCACCCGCGAAGCGGGTGGCTTGCCTTTTCGGCCATAGGCCGGAAAGGCAAAAGCACCTCGGTGCTTTAATCGTTGCGGTTGTAACCGGGTGCAAAGCACCCGGTTTAAAAACAACCAATCCAATCGTTCCACATGAGGCTTTTACCTGGATTTTGCAAGAGTCCACCAGAGGCGGACAAGTCGGAGGCTTTCATATTCTCATTAATTTTAGGCAATAATCAGGCATTAACGAATTTCCGCCAAACCTTTCAGCGGCGGGGAGCCGTTTCAATTGCAGATGGATAACAAATTATTAAAACCCGGTACCGATAGTCCCGTCGCCACCTCTGCCGTGGTCATCATTTCCGTGTATATTGCTGCCCAGCTGCTGTCAGATGTCGGTAGTCTTAAAATTGCCAGGATTGCCGGATTCAGTATTGATGCCGGGACCTTTATCTATCCTTTAACGTTTACCATCCGCGACCTGGTTCATAAAGAGCTCGGGAAAAAAGCCGCACGCACCGTCATCGTTCTGGCGGCCGCCATCAATCTGTTTATGGTGGCTTTCTTTCAATTTGCCGCCTGGCTGCCCCAGGATCCCGTCTGGGGACTGGGCAAGGAGTTTGCGAGCATTCTGGGCCCGGTGTGGCGAATCGTGATCGCCAGTATTGCAGCGGAAGTCATCAGCGAATTTATTGACACCGAAGTTTATCACTTCTGGGTCATTCGTATCACGCAAAAGTACCAGTGGGCGCGGGTGCTCACCAGCAATGCGGTCAGCATCCCGATCGACAGCCTGATTTTTTGCTGGGTGGCATTTGGTTTCGTACTGCCGCATTCGGTGGTCTGGTCCATTTTTTTTGCAAATATCATCGTGAAAGGTTTGGTGACCGTTATCAGTCTGCCCGCCATCTATCTGGTAAAGGAGAAAGAAAACGCCTGATAAGCATGACCCCAGAAATCCGCTGAGAAGATTGAATGCAGAAAGGATTCCGTATAATCTGAACCTTGCATGAAAATTAATGAAAATATGAAAACCGCCGACTGGTACAAAATTCAGCTATCGGTATTATATTCTAACATGATTTAGGTTGAGCCTGTTGACCCGTTACCCGTTTGCCCGTAAGAATAAAATTAGACATTTTTCCGATTTTACGGGTGATGCCGGCTCAACGGGCAAAACCGGCCAACCGGATGGCGGGATCGTCAAAGGAGATGCATATGAAGTACGTATGTCCGATGTGCAAAACCGCCGGCAATATTCCCGAGGAGGGCGCGGCTCCGCCGGCAACCCAGACAACATGCAAAAAATGTGGCACAGACCTGAGCATCGTGCACGAGACCGGGCGGGTTCAAGCGCTAACCGAGAAGCACCGCGCGCCAGTGGATGGGGATTCGTCCGGTCGCCGGTCGAAATATAAAATGTCGCCGGTATTGTCAACGCGGCCCCAGGAAAAGGGTCGCAGAGATCACCTGGCCATATGTGTATTTGCGCTGGTTTTATGCGCGCTAATTGCCACCGGTGTTTACTTTTCCCTGAACATAAGCCAGGGGGCATTGAACCAGCCACTGCAAATGGTTTCCGAACTGGTAGACGACGTTGTAGGCTACGGCAAATCCATTTGGGGGCAGATTCAAAAAGAGCGACAGCCAAAGAACAAGCAGGCACGCCAGGCCCAAAAACACGTGCGCAAGGGTTACAATTACTATAAGGATAACCGGCTCAAAGAAGCATTGGAAAAATTGAGCCTGGCAATTGAAATCAACCCGGAAAATTACGAAGCCTATTTCTGGCGGGCCCGCACCTACATTCGCATGGGGCAATTTGACAATGCCATAGCGGATTTGAATCAGGTGGTGGGCATCAACCCACGCTACAGTCCGGCATATGACAATCTCGGCTGGCTGCTTATGCGCCGCAATAAATTTGATGAAAGCCTTTCAAACCTCAACAAATCGATTGAGTTGAAACCTGATAACGGCTGGGCCCACTATATGCGCGGTCGAGTCTTTTTTAACAAAGGAGACCTGCAAAAAGCCTTCGAAAATGCAAATGCAGCCTGCAAATTGGGTTACAAAGACGGCTGTCGCGATGCCAAGCGCTATGAATCTAAATTAACCCAAAACAGCTAATATGGATATTCAGCATGTCGCAAAGTGACTATTATCAGATTTTAGGCGTGGATCAGAAGGTCAGCGCCAGACAGCTCAAAGATGCCTACCGCAAACTTGCATTTCAATATCATCCGGATCGCAACAATAAGAACCCGGAGGCGGCCGAAAAAATGAAAAGTGTCAATGAGGCCTATGCCGTTTTGTCGGATGCGGATAAGCGTCGCGAATATGACACCCTGCGGCAACAATTCGGCTCATCTGCTTACAGCCAGTTCAGGCAGAACTACTCCGAGCAGGATATCTTCAGCGGCTCAGATATCAATCAAATATTAGAACAGATGGCCCGGGCGTTCGGATTAAGAGGATTTGATGAAATTTTCAAAGAATTTTATGGACAGGGGTATCGACAGTATGAATTCCGTAAACCCGGTTTTTTTGCAAAAAGCTATATATTTACAGGACCCCGGCGCGCCCGCAAAATGAATCATACCGGCCTTCCTTTGCAAGGCGGCGTCGGCAAACTCACCCGCTTTTTATTAAGGCGATTTAGCGGGATTGAATTTCCTGAAGACGGCGCTGATTTCCATGATACGATCTGGTTGAATCCGGAACAAGCCCGCCAGGGAGGACCTTATGCCTACTATTTGCGCAAAAAAAATAAAAAACTGGTGGTTAAAATTCCACCGGGCACCAAACCCGATCAGCGGATCCGGCTGGCGGGAATGGGAGAATGCGGAAAAGGCGGCGGTCAGGCTGGAGACCTTTATTTGAGGGTCCATTTGCGAAAGCCGCTGCGGCAGCATGTAAAGGATTTTCTATCAAAATTGCGCAAATGAGTCAAAACATCCGCCCGCCCGGGATAGTAACCGGCATATTGAAATCATGATCGGGCAATTAAACGGTATAAAACCGAACAATTGACATGCAATTATTGCGTGTTAGTATAGGGGTTGCACAAAAACCGAATTTGGATCAAACGAATTATTCGCTGCCTTAAAAAGCCCTGCAGAAAGACAGCTGCACGTTCTAAAACCTTCGCCAAAATGTGAATCACACCAGATTCGACTGACGCAAGCGGAAAGGATCAGACAGATGCAATCGGCAACCTCAAAATTTCGCGCGAAGACCCTGGTATTAATCGCCATCGGCGTTCTCCTGCCCGCACTGTGTGGGGCTATCGAGCTCCAGCTGCCGGAGCTTAACCTCAAATATGGCAAATTGGAGCGCAATAGCGACATCACCAATGTCTTTGAAACGCATAAGATTTTACCCGATCACAAATACTATTACAGCAGCTGGGGTTCCGTTCCCTACGCCATTATAGCCATTGAGCGCCAATACAAGCTTCGCAAAGGGTTGTGGAAAGAAATTGTGGTCACCGTACCGCTGCTCAGAAACTGGATCCGCCAGATGGATATTATCTACGGGTACCCGCCCTATGGATCTCGTATATTAGACCATAAGGGTCAGCAACTGGGTGTGTGGTATTCAAGCAAACAATGGACCACCATCATCATCGAAGAGGACAATGAAATCGCCGTCTTTACACCCGAGCCGCCGGGTTTTCGCGGCGGGAATTAGCGTAGATCAGATCATTGCAGGTATCCAGACCACCGCAGCACGCCATAAGGAAACCCGCGGATAGTGATCCCCGGTTGACGGATTGCCGACAGAAATATTTCGACTACACGGCCGATTGACACGCTTTTGGATTTTCCGCAAGTTGCGAGGCGATTTACCAGAAATTGTCGATTACCCCCAATTTGCTGTTGCAATGAAAGCCAGCCGATCAAAAATCGAAAAACGATATCGTTCATTACTGCAAAAGGCCGTCAGGCGCGGAAACGCCGATCTGGTCCTCACCACCAGCAGTTTTCTTGAATCCCTTGGATCAAAAGATAAGAATTGGTACCGTTCCCAAACAGCCATCATCACCTTTGAAGAATGCTGGCCGCTGGGGACGGAATTAATTTTCAACAAAAAATTTCACAGTAAAGTTGCGGCGTTGATCCAGGTAACCCGCGCCACCAAGGCCCGTGATGCAACCGGGCTCGGCTATTTAGCCTATGCATTTTCCCAGGGGGACGACACGGTGCTCACCGACACCGCCGACGATAAAGCCATCAAGGTCGTGGCTTCTGCCATTCGGCGCCCCGATGATTTTTGGCAATGGATCAGCTGGCAAAAAACATCTGCCACTGAAAAAATCTTGATCGATAGCGCCTCCCGCTTCAAGAACGCCGGCCTGCCACATGACAAAGCTGTCATTCAGGCCGCCGCCTATTTGACGGCAACCGGTCATTTGCCGTCGATCACAGAGGGCCAGGCCCCGGATCCGAAATTTCCCTACTGGGTCGTTTTTGATAACCACACCGTCGAAGGCCGGCGGGTGCTGCGGGACATCGCCCGGGACCTCCATATTCATCAGTCGCAGCTGGAATGGACCTATTTCTTTTTCGAAGGTTCTCTGACAAACGGAGAAATTTTTTCCAAGTGGTGGGACTGGTACTGCCAGTGGCATTTTAAGAAAATCGATCTGGCCGCCACTGAAGCGCATTTGCTCTGGGACCCCGCCAAAGTTCAGGTGAAGAATGCGCTGGCGCAGGAAAGCCGCCAGTTAAAAAATGAGCTTTACCGCTGGAAACTGGCCAACCCGGAACCAATTGCCGCGCTTAAAAGACAGGTTCAGTTGTATATCGATCATATGGATGAGATTCAGCGGGACCAAAGAAATCTGTTTTAAATGCGACCGCCATAAAATTGGCCTGCTGATGCCGCTGCCCCTTATGCCGCACTTCTGTATTCCGGAACATTATTATGGAAAACGGTATAGCGATAGCACAAAACCAAAATCGAGGAGGTGCCATGTCCGCCATAGTCGACAATCCCGAAGCCTATTTTACGCAGTTTGTTCCCGACAGAAACGCATTTCTGATGGAGCTGGAGGAAGAAGCCCGGCGTGAGGCTATCCCCATTATTGGACCGGTCGTTGGTGAATTTCTGTTTATCCTGGCCCGTGTCAGTGCGGCCAAACGTATCCTGGAACTGGGCACGGCGACCGGATATTCGGCTATTTTTCTGGCAAGCGCCTGTGAAAATGTCAACGGTCGGGTCGTAACGCTGGAGCAAGATGCGGCCATGGCGAAAAGGGCGCTCAAGAACTTTAAAACAGCCGGTCTGCAAGAGCGCATCGAGCTTCGCGTTTGCGATGCGTTGCAGGAACTGGCGACCTTGGAAACCGCCTTCGATTTGATATTTATGGATATTGAAAAGGCAGATTATCACCGCGCGTTGCCGTATTTCCAGAACCTGCTGAGAAAAGGCGGCTTGCTGGTGGTTGATAATGTGGCATTCAAAGGCGCCGATGGGTTTAATCGCGCTGTTGCCGCACAACCGGATTGGCGATCGGTATTCCTGTTTTCGTATTTACCCTTCCACTCGCCGGAGTATGACGGTATTTGTCTGGCAATTCGGCAATAAGCTGTCTCAAAAAGGTTGAGCCCGTTTCCCGATAGCCCCATTGAGCCCGCTGCCGTTGTCTTTTTTTAAAACAATTGGGTCATTCAGGTTAAAATTGCGAGGAGCCAGGCGCGAATATCTTCAATTTCATCGGCACAAACCGTATGAGGCATGGGATATTCATGCCAGTCGACCGCATACCCCAAACCGGTGAGAGCCTGCCGGGTTTCAACTGCTTTATGCACCGGGATAACCGGATCCATTTGTCCATGGACCATCATGATGGGAACCTGTCTGCTGGCGGAGCTGAACGCCGAAGCCATGTGCGCTATGGTCGGCAAATGCATCGACATGGCCAAAATGCCGGCCAGCTGTTTATTGTAATGCAGGCCGGCATGCAGAACAATAGCGCCTCCCTGGGAAAAACCGGCCAGTACAATTCGATCCGAAGCCACACCGGATCGCAATTCGTTTTCAATCAAAGCCGTCAGCATGTCTGTTGATTCAAGGAATTGATCATGGTCTATCGAATCGGATGTCAGATTTACGTCATAGATATCAAACCAGGCTCGCATAACGACACCGCCATTGATGGTGACCGCTCGCGCGGGTGCATGCGGAAAAACATAACGCACGGGTAGCCAATCCGGCAGACGCAGCTGCGGTACTATGGCCTCAAAATCGTGGCCGTCGGCCCCCAGACCGTGCAGCCAGATAATGACTGCTGCGGGATCAGCAGACGGATTGACTTCAATGTATTCGGGTAGATCTGAGTTCAATTTGATTTCCTCCTTGTTCCATACATACATGTTTTGCCACTAAGACACTAAGACCCGAAGACCCGAAGAGATGACATGTATCTTAACCCATTAGAAATACGAGAATTGTCATTCATGAAATCTTTTATGGATATGAAATGAACAAATGATATTGTTTTCACCACGAAGAACACGAAGCACACGAAGACGGTTTTCATAAAATCAGATTTAATTTATTTTTGTGAACTTTGTGCCCTTTGTGTCTTTGTGGTTTTATTATTCTTTTAGCGACAGATGATCACCTTGACAATTAAGTATGCGAATGTCAAATTGCATATATGCGTGCAGATGGTATCCAAATCCAGGAATTGCCCGATGTAAAAAATCCGTTGTTGATTGCCGGATTTGACGGCTGGGGCAATGCGCTGAAAATATCAAGCGGTATGGCCGCTTACCTGATTCGCACGTTAAAAGCACAACGATTTGCCGTAATGGACCCCGATGCCTATTACCGCTATGACGAAATGCGACCTGTGGTGCATATAGAGGAAGGGGTCATGAAGCGCTTTTCACCACCGGAAGGCGTTTTTTATGCCGCGCACACAGCACCGGATGAACCCGACCTGGTGATTCTGCAGGCCGACGAGCCCAACCTCAGGTGGGTCGGTTTTGTTGAGGAATTTTACAGTCTTTGCGAAAAGCTCAAGGTTGAATCCATTATCACCATGGGCAGTATGTATGACCATGTCCTGCACACGGACAGAATAATTTCGGCAATCGCGTCCAACACGGCTCTGTCTTCGATTTTACAAAAAAAAGGCGTAACTGCAATTACCTATCAGGGGCCCAGCGCCATTCATTCCATCATCCATTCGGAAGGATCGAAAAGAAACCATGCCTGCATGAGCTTATGGTGCCACTGCCCATATTATCTGCAGGGCACAACCCACTTTGGAATTTTAGCCCACCTGGGAAAATTGCTCGGCGCGCTGGGCGGCTTTGAACTCAGCACCGAAGATCTGGAAACCAGCTGGGAAAAACTGCAGGTCCAGATCGAGCAACTGATTCAAAACAATGCTGAGCTTCAGGCAGTCGTCAAGCAGTTACAAAAGGCTAAGGTAAGAGGGACAGCCGCCGAAATGAAGGGCGCCCTCAAGTCCGGCGAGAAAATCATAAATATTCAGGACTTTTTGCAGCCCAAATAACGGCCGGACCGTTGCGGGTTTCTTGCATGCCTTCCTCTCAGCAAAAACCGTTCTCCCTAAACAATCAGAAGCGACCATGCCGTCCCCGAAAGGCCGCGGCCCGTGATCGGTGCGAAGTGTATCGCCCGCGCGTCAGGGAGTCATGGCTTCTGACGCTGCGTGAGCGGTAGTGACGGTTATGATTAATTCCTTTTGAAGGGCGCTTGTTAAAGTTCTCATATTTAGCGGAATGCCGCCTGTATTTATTATGGTGTCTATACTTGGTGGGATGCTGCTTGTAATTATAAGGATACGTGCGATACAGACCCAGATTATAGCGTTTATAGCTTGAATAGGGGTATCTTGGGCCAATGCGGTAATAGGGATAAGAATACCCGTAACTGCCCCAACGATCGTAATCGACGCTTTCGGCTGCTGCCTCAGCTTCCTGTAATATCTTATCGGCTTCCTGCAGCGCCGCATCAGCACGTGCATTGGCGGCCGCAATTCGCCGCTCAGCCTCCTGCTGCTGTTGCAGCAAAAAGGCTTCTCTTTCCGCCAGTTCATGTCTGGCCGCCGCAAGCCTGTCCTCTTCAAGGCGCTCACGATGGGCCTCTTCATCATGCGGAATCTCGGGTGATTTAATCAAAAGCTTGGCCTGTTTCGGCGGCGCGTGGTTGGTAAAATATCTGACGCCGTTTTCATCCGTCCAGGAGTAAATGTCGGCGCTGGCTGCTGGAGCTATAAAACCGGTAAACCCCAGGACAGCCAGTATCATTGCTGCTATGCTAAACCGATTCATGGGTGCCTCCCTCCGGCCGTTTCAGGCCTCTCTGATGCACGTCGGTATTATTTTTTCGGAAACGTCTGTAACATAACCATTGAATCTTTGCCTGTAAATCAAAATCCGTTGTCTGTAAGACGCATCAGGCGTCAAACCAGTCGACATCTTTTCTGCTGACAATCTCGGATGTGATTTTGTGATGAAGCTTTTCCTGGGGGGTGGAAAACAGTCGCCGATTCAGTTTCTGAGCCTGGCGGGCCTCTTCAAGAAAGTAGCCCATAATATCAAGGTCAGCCGCAATGGCGTGTCCGGATTTTCGGGCGGCTTCAACTTTAGCCAGCACGGCAATGACCCCGTATAGGTACAGGCTCAAGGTGGTAATGCGGCGCAGGAAAAATTGCTTTTGCGTGATCGAGCGCCCATATGTTAAAAAGCCCGCCAAAATCATCAGGCGAATCCGGCGCGCACTTGACCTCGCAAAGCGGGCCGCGCGGTTCATGCGTTTATCATTAAACACCAGGGGCCAGCTGCTGCGCTTAAACATCTCTTTAACCAGGGTGATAAATTGCGACAACCGGCCGGATGTTTGCGCCTGAATGCGTTTGCTTAACGTTCGCAAAACGAACATGGCCGGATAAATCGAATGAATTTCGGTTGTCCCTTCGAAAATGGTGGTTACCCGAAAATCGCGCATTCGTTTTTCATAGGGCTGAGTGGTCAGATAACCGGAGCCGCCGGCAACCTGGAGGGTATCGTAAATGACATCCCAGGCACGGGTGGTGCCAAACAGTTTGCAATGCGAGCTTTCCATTGCCACCAGAGCGGTGGGGTTGGTTTCGAGCATTCCGGCGGTAAAAGCCGTCATCGCAGAGGCCACATATCCGTGAACTTTGGCTTTAACCATTTTTTCCTGAATGAGCTCAAATTGATTGATCGGAACGCCAAACTGTGTGCGGCTGGCGGCCCGATCGTTCATATCCAGCAGCGACTGTTTCATCATGCCGGACGATGCCGCTCCCAGCGCCATCCGCCCGTAATTTAAAATGACCATGGCGATCTTAAATCCGTCACCGGGTCGACCCAGCAGATTCTCCCGGGGAACCTTTACATCTTTAAACCGGATGGTAGCGGTGGAGCTGGCCTTGAGCCCCATTTTAGGCATATCCTTGCCGATCTTGACACCATCCCAGACGGTTTCGACAATAAAGGCGCCCATGTATCCGGGCCGGGCTGGATCCATCTGCGCAAATACCGTTAACCCGCCGGCATAATTGGCATTGGTAATGTAGGTCTTGGTTCCATTGAGGATAAAATGCCGGCCGTCTTCGGATTCGGTGGCAACGGTTTCGATGTTTTGCGCATCCGAACCCGTCTGCGGCTCGGTCAGTGCATAAGAAAAAATCATATCACCGGTGGCCGCCGGAGACAGATATTTATGTTTCTGTTCCTCGGTGCCAAACAGCACAATACCCTTTATGCCGATCGAAAGATGGGCCAGTGCGAGTATCCCCAACGACATATTTTGACTCGCCAGTGTTTCGACGACATGCAGATACTGGTTCAGGCTCAGCCCGACCCCGCCGTATTCCCGGGGAATCGTGAGGCCGAAAAAATCATTGCGGCCTAGTTTCTCCATTAAATCAGCAGGTACCATCCCCTGCTCTTCCAGAAGGGACGCCGGATATTCTGAATTCGCTTCAAGAAATTTGCGAATAATACCCCGGGTGGTTTCATTGGCCTCAAAATCGCTGAAGCGGTCAAACGGTTCAGGATCCAACCGGCCAAAATAGATATTGGTTAAAAAATTTTCATAATCCATCTGCGCCTCCTTCTATTCAGACAGCATCGACAATGCCCGGTTACGGCAGGGCGATGATTTGATTCAAGTTTTGATCGGTCGTATAGTATACACTAAGCACTGCATATTAGCGGTCAAATCCAGTTCCGCGTCGGTTTTCCATCAATCGGCACCGATGCTTGCGGTCAGCACCGGCGGGTGTTCTTTTTAGCGAAATGCTTGAAAATTGTCAAAAATTTTAGCATGATGGGACAACGCTGAAATTGAAAGAGACCGCCAGAAGCTTCACGTAATGAACAAAACCACATTATACCGCTTTCCATAATAGTGTTTCGATATACGGCAGTGGGGCATAAGTGGTTGTCAAAATGAAACTAAAAGACAAAGGCAATTTGGAAGTAAAACACTTCGTATCGCAGTCGGGCCAAAACCAGTATTTTTTGATCAGTGGCCGTGAAACGGCCACGATCGATGTCTCCGAGGCGATCGATGAGGTTGATCAGATATTAGAGGAACGGGGTCTGGCCTTGAAATACGTGCTGGTCACGCATGCCCACCAATCCCATGTGCAGGCGCTGCCATTGCTTAAACAAAAATTCGGTGCAACCTTTTGCCTACACGAATATGAGTACCAGCATCTCAAAGAAACAGACGTCGACACCGAGCCGGACCAGATTCTAAATGACAACGACACCCTCAAACTGGGAAATCTTGACATACGCGTTTTGCTGACGGCCGGCCATACAAAAGGCTCTGTCTGTTTTTGGATCAAGGAGGCCGATGCCCTGTTTAGCGGCAGCACCCTGCTAAAAAAAGGCTACGGTCAAATCTGGGGACCCAGCAGCATGTCGCTGATGCATTTCAGCCTGAAGCGCCTCGGTTCCACCATACCGGCGCAAACCACGATTTATACCGGCAGCGGCGAGTTGACCAAAATGGCAAACGAGGGCTGGATACACTGTATGCGCTCAGCATAAGCGATGAACAATGACAGATAAAAACGTCACAAACGCAAGCGGAATCAGCCGGGTAAAAAATTTACCAGAGAAGCGGCCGGGGCCGGACATGAAAATCTGCAGGCCGAAAAAATCAAGAAAGATTTAAGCGGGATTAACCCCGGATATGATTTTCCAGGCCTCTTCGGCGGTTTCAACATATTGAAAAAGATTCAAATCTTTGGGTGAAATGGTGCCCTCCTCTACCAGGGCATTAAAATCGATCACCCGCTCCCAGAATTCCTGGCCAAACAGCAGGATCGGTATGGACGTCACTTTTTGGGTCTGAATCAAGGTCAGGGTCTCAAAAAGCTCATCCAGGGTACCGAACCCGCCCGGGAAAGCCGCCAGGGCCCGGGCCCGCATCAGAAGATGCATTTTACGTATCGCAAAATAATGAAACTGAAAGGTTAATTCAGGGGTGATATAGGAATTGGGCGCCTGTTCAAAGGGCAGCACAACGTTCATGCCGATGCTGGGGATGCCCGCCTCATGGGCGCCGCGATTGGCAGCCTCCATTATGCCGGGTCCCCCACCGGTTATGACCACCATTTTGTCTTTAGCGGTGTTGCTGGAAATAAGGCCGCCGAGTTTGCGGGCTTCTTCATAATATTTGCTGTTGGCCAGAGCACGCCGCGCGATATCAACTTTTTGTTTAAGGGCATCATCGTTTTTATTTTTGCGGTACAGGGCTTCAGCGGAAATCAGCCGGGCTTCGGCTGTTGCCGGATCCGGAATGCGCGCACTGCCGAAGACAACCACCGTTGATTCAATATGATTCTCCTGCAAAATCAACTCGGGTTTTAGTAACTCCAGCTGTAATCGTACCGGGCGCAGCTCATCCCGCAAAATAAATTCATCATCCTGGTATGCCAGCCGGTAGGAAGACGAGCGGCATTGCGGTGAATCAATATGCGGACGGGCCGATTGGGCATCATCGTGGGCTGAAATGAAAAAGCGGGGCTTCGGCTTAGACTTTTTAGAAGGCATCGATTACACTCCTTGTCAAAATGATGAACACACAGGTTTTGAATCCAAAGCTGTCATGCCCCGCTGTTTAATATAGGATTACAAGAAAAGCAACCCTGCAAAACGAAACCTCAGAGGCGCTGCAGATCGTTAATGGGGACAGATTCGACGATAGCTGAAAGGTTCGAGCGGGTTTCGACGACTGACCCTGTAGGACCGAAATAGGTCATCCAAAATCAGGGGTCTTTGCGCATTTTAAAAAATGCCGGCAGAAGAGGAGATTTCAAAGAAAATGTTTTTAATGGGCGATATTATTGATCTGGCCATCCAAATCGAGAAAAACGCGGAAAATATTTATCGAACGGCGCTGTCGAAAATTTCTAACCCGTCTTTGGTTGCGATATTGCAGTGGCTGGCCGATGAAGAAGTCGAGCATGCTGCATGGTTTAGTCAGTTAAAAAAGACCATTGATCCGCAGGTCAAAGACCCGGCGGTCGAAGCCATGGGAAAATCCCTGCTCAGCGATGTACTGGGTAAACAGAGTTTTTCCCTGAAAGAGGCTGACTTCAGCGAAATTAACCGGCTGACGGAATTACTCTTGTTGGCCATTGAATTTGAAAATGACAAAGTCATATTTTACAAGATGTTGCGACCGTTTATCGCCGACAATGAAATCCTTAATTTTCTGGAAAATATTATCACCCAGGAATCCCACCACATTGAGGAATTGCATAAATTGGTGGACCGTGATGCCGCAAAAGGAAAGATAACATCTGAAACTTAATTCCAACCAACAGAAAAAAGGGCGGATAAAGGCGCTGGTTAGCAAAAAGAAGCTTTTTTAACCGACGGTATCCAGGAGGGAGCCCAGCATTTCATCCTGAGCCTCAAGGGATTTTAAGTTTGCCTGATAGGCCCGCTTGGTGACCATTAAATTCGGAATCTCTTCCGTCAGGTCAACATTGGAGGTCTCCTTGTCAACCTTTTTATTGTTTTCGATGACATCATAACGAAGGCCCGGGCTATCATCCCTTTTAATTTCCACCCGAACACCCCCGTTGTGATCGGCATGCAGTATTGCGCGGTTTCGCTTGAATCCATCCGTGTTTACGTTGGCAATGTTGTCAGCCGTGACTCCCAGCTTTGTGACAAAAGCTTTTAAAGCGGATATGGTGCCGTTTAATGCTGAAATCATTTGCCCCCCAAAACCGAGTAGCATTATTTAAAAAAATTAAAACTTCCCGAAATGCCGTTATTCCAACCGGAACATACTCCATCATGTATGGTTGTGAGAGCCCGAATAAGAAGATGCACGTGCATTTGAGAAGTTTTAAACTGATTTAATTTTACTATCGCAACAATACAATATCTGTGCCAAAATTGATTTTTAAATATTTAATAATTATATTAAATATTTATTGAATTACTAAGTGCAATAAAGCATATAAAAATGACAATTATCGTCAATTATTTTGCCCTAAAATGTCAAATGAAGTAGCTGCAGCCGGTTTGAATTGCAGCCGATAAGGTAATAAGAAACCGGTTATTGCCTCCAGGAAGATAGCAGAAAATGAGATTTCAATTTTCCACAGCCAATCAAATTATTTTTGGCCCCGGCACCGCAAACGATATTGCCCCGCTGGCAGTTGAGATGGGGCACCGGCCCCTGCTGTTGACCGGCCGTAGCCCAGAGCGGGCATCCGCGTTGATAGATGCCCTGACCGGGGAGGACATGGAAATAGCCCGGTACTCGGTAACCGCAGAGCCCACTGTCGATATGGCCCTCGAAGCGGTGCGCAAAGCCCGCCGCGCTGAATGTGATCTGGTCATCGGTATCGGCGGCGGCAGTGTCATTGACACGGGCAAAGTCGTTGCCGCATTAATCACCAATGGCGGCCGGCCGGCAGATTACCTGGAAGTCATCGGCAGGGCCCGTCCTCTGGTTCATCCTTCTGCCCCGTACATTGCCATACCGACCACGGCCGGAACCGGATCAGAAGTGACCCGCAACGCCGTGCTGGGTTCATCGCAACACCGGGTCAAAGTCAGTATGCGCAGTCCGTTCATGATGCCGGATTTGGCAGTGATCGACCCCGATTTGACGCTTTCATTACCGTCTGCGATCACGGCTGTCACCGGTCTGGATGCCTTCACCCAGCTCATGGAAGCATTTGTCTCCAACCAGTCCAATGCCTTAACCGACGGTATCTGCCGCGAAGGACTGCACCGCATTGCCCATTCGCTGCAGCGCGCCTATGAGAATGGAAACGACCGCGGTGCCCGCGAAAATATGTGCCTCGCCAGTCTTTTCAGCGGAATGACCCTTGCCAATGCAAAACTGGGTGCGGTTCACGGCATTGCCGGCCCGTTGGGCGGCATGATTTCCGGAGCCCACGGGGCCATTTGCGCTGCACTGCTGCCCCACGTCATGGACATCAATATTAAGGCCTTGCGCAAACGTGCAGCGCACTCACCGGTGCTGGAGCGCTATAATGAACTCGCGCGCATTCTGACCCAGAGCACTGAAGCCCGGGCTGAAGACGGCATAGCGTGGATAAGGGATCTCTGTCAGAGGCTTCAGGTCGAATCATTGGCACACCTCGGCCTGAACAAAGCCGATTTTCCGGCTGCGGTGGCCAAGTCGCGGAAAGCCAGCAGCATGCAGGGCAATCCGGTTCGCCTGACCGAATCGGAATTACTGGAAATTCTGCAGATGGCCCTTTAGCACAACGGCGCAGGCGGTCAGCCGACGGCAAAAATTGCCGGAGGTATGGGGATTGTCAAAAAATCGTTCCGATATCTAAACGTTTTTTTCTACAACCCCTTATGCCACACTTCCTTATTCCGGAACATTACTATGGAAAACGGTGTAAAATGCTCAAAGCGGTAATTCGGCGGCGAAAAATTTGAGTGTTGGCTTTCTATCTGAAAACAAACGGGGGGGCGTCATCATCCATGGTGACGTGTTTTTTCGAGCGGTTGGGCGGTTTGAACTCCTTTTTCGTCCGTGGCCGGCGGCGGCCGGCGAACAATCCCGATAGGGTATAAACAGTAACGCGATACGACAGCCGCAATAGCTGTAGCACCCCATAAAACAGGCCCATGCCGAAGGCTACCTGAATAAATGTCGGTTGGGTGGAAGTCCAAGTACTAAATGTCTTCCAAATTTCTACCAGCCAATTTAAGGTAAGGTCCATCTTTTCATTCTTTCCGGTTTCGTTTTCTGATATCCTCGTCCTGCTGCAATGTCAAGCAAACAATCGACGGCCAGAGCGGTCAAAAAATTGACAGGCAGCACCTGCTTCCCCTTCATCCCCCTTTGGTATCCGGGCAAGGTGCGCACTAACCCTATTTTTTTTGAGAAACCGCTGCAGTATCCAATTGGCATGAAAGTTGAATACTAAATTATCAGTTCGCATGCGTACTCCGGCAGTTTTACCGCTTTCCATATTAATATTCCGAGATACGGAATTGCGGTATAAGTGGTCGCATAAAGAAACGCTAGAATAACGAAGCGCTTTTTTGACAACCACTACAAAACCATGCGACATCCGTCCCAAAACTCCAAATACTGCGGGACGCTCCTCCTTTCAATGCCCCCGGGGCTTAGCTCTCCCCGGGGGCTGCATCGGATTCGCATGCTGAACCGTAAAATCCTGTTGGATGAAAGGATTAAGCAATCATGATTTGCGTTGTTGAATATGGCAAACACATCGGAACCCTGAGAAATCTCTTTTCCGACAAGCAGCAGGCACTCGCTTTTGCGCAGCGAATTATTGCCCTCTCCGAAGAGGAGTATCGATGTGTCGGGCCGCATCAGTGGTATTGCCAGGAAAAAAATGAGTTTGTCAAAATCGAAGCCATTAATTAGGAACGTGGTTATCTGGAAAGTTCCAGTCGTTTACGCCCGATAGTGATCTCACCATGAAGATCACGAAGATCACAAAGGCAGGATGAATAAATTGACACCTTCTCTTCGGGTCCTTCGTGCCCTTCGTGGTTGAAAGAGACTAACTGCTGATTGACATTTAGCGGTAAAGTTCTTTTTAAAAATACCGATAATTAAAACAACAGTGTGCAGGCGGGCACGCTGTTTGATATAATTCCTTAGGGAGGGGGCGGCTCATCATGAGCCGCCCCTATTTTTTTTGGGTGACTATAGATCTGCCGCGTCGAATTGACGCCAGCCCCAATTTTTCAGTCTACTTGTGCCTGCGCGGGATCCATGCGTCATCATCATCAATCCTTTCAAGCGGTTGACCCCTTCAAATTGAAGCCCTATAATGACGTCAGATAGCGCCATGCCTTACAAGTGTATTACAAGAGTAGTAACCATGATTATCCGTATTTTTTTTGCAATTACTGGTTTTTTGATCGCCCTGGTGGTCGTTGTCACCTTTAACTGCCCGGCGGCTGCGGCGACTTCAGTTGAGGTGCCGCGCATTTCCATTGAACAGGCGAAACAGATGCTTGGCAGCCCGGATGTAATCTTTATCGATGTCCGCACGCGTATATCATGGTGGCGAAGCGCCGCAAAAATAACCCATGCGGTTCGCGAAGAGCCCGGCGCTGTGAAGCAATGGGCCCCCAAATATGCCAGAGACAAAACCTTAATAATTTATTGTACCTGAAAAAATGAAAGAACCAGTGCCCGGGCGGCACGCCATTTGATTGAAAATGGATACCGCAATGTTTATGCCCTCAAAGGCGGCTGGGCTGCCTGGAAAAAGGCCGGATATCCGATCGAAAATAAATAATCCCGTCAAAAAATTTTAGCTTGCAAGGCAGCCATTCAGGATTTATGATTTTCAGGACAAAAACTTTCTACTTCAAGCATCTGATCGATTTCGAGAGAGTGCCCGATGAGTAGTTTGGATAACCTGATTGCTTTTATCGACAACGGCGGCACCCGCTCCTACTCCGAGCGGCGACGCTCTGTCGCGATCGAACATCGGCCCGAAAGAAGGACGCAGTACGACCGCAGAAGCGGTGCCGATCGTAGAAGAAAGCTCAACGAAAAAAGGAAGAGGGGCAAGGAAAGACGAACGGTTTTCGTTGACTGACGCTTTTGTTGGAAAACGATCAGCACCAAAATTGTCAAACATCAAATCGCTGCACCTTACCTTCGACTTTGGAACCTTCCCGGGACCCACCCAAAAATGAAACAACATATTGTCATCTGCGAGCAGCAGACCATTCAATCCGAAATTGATTTGCGCCCGGGCGAAAGCAAATTGGGCCAACACGTATGCTTTTTGAAACCGGGCGAAACGCTTTTGGATTTGACAGCTTACGCGCAAAAGGGGATCGGCTTTGCCCTGCTTGACTTTTGTAACTCCACACCCACAATTGTCTCTTCACGAATGCCGGCCCGGGTATGGATGAGCGGTTAATCCGGTAACTATTACGCTTCCATGATTTTTTCCGACAAAATGAATTTGTTGAAATCAATCTTATTAGCCGGACGAGCGGTGTGCCATCATCATCCGCCGGGTCAGCTGTTGGGCGGCCGGATTGTCAACGGTTTGGAGATTTCAATCGTCCCTCGATTTAGACCCATCATTTGTGGGGCGAGTCAATGATGCAAGGTGCCATAACGCAGTTAGAACCCGCTGTGCTGTTTAGTGGGTAACCGTTTGATTTAATTTTTCATTTAACAAAATTGAAGCGCTGCAGCGCTGATCGTAATCTGCAAGCCAAAGCGCACGTCGCCGGGATTGTTATAGTGGTTGTCAAAAAAGCGTTCCGATATTCAAACGTTTTTTTCTACAACCACTTATGCCCCACTTCCGTATATCGGAACACTATTATGGAAAGCGGTATAAAATAATGACGAAATGCATACCGAATGAAAAAAGCAATTGTCTGTTGCGCGAGGATAAACCCGATCTCAGGCTGGTCAGGGCAAATTATTGTGTGCCGGGGGTAATGTCTCGCTGTAGTGCCGGTGCAGTCTGGAATGACCAGAAAAGGTGCAAATACGCTGATAAATCGACAGTTCGAAATCATTGCATGTATTTTATTGAAGCGATCGGCGGTCATTGTGACTGTGTTGAAGCGCAGCGGGAATTGAGAAATACTGCCGCTAAAGGGAAGGATTAAAGCGACCATTGACCAATGATGCACCCTTGCAATAAATTAAAAAACCCCCGGGCAGCCCTCACACTACCCGGGGGTGATTTAATTACGGTCATAGTGAAGCATTAAAAAACCTGAATTCAACTCAAATGGATCATACGATGCCCAGTAGTCGTCTACTATGACCATAGTGGGCAAGACCCATAATGGGTCTTGCCCTGCCTGCCCTCAAATGATTATTACCAATGGCCAGCAACAATCATTGACATGCTGGTATATATTTATCACAATATATTGATAAATGTCAAGAAAAAATACTATATGTGGTATATATACGGTTTAATCGGCCACATTGAAATCACCGAATTAAAAACAAATCCGTAAAAATCGGGGCGCCTATTGACGAAATTTCCAGAAATTATGCCATATGGGCTTTATTCTGCCTGTTTTGTGCTTATGCTAGATTTTATGTCAATTTGACAGTTCTAAGAAATCGTGTAGTTTATGTGAGAAAGTGAAGACTGATGAAATTAACAATACGAACAATTTTTCTAATTGCTTTAATGGTTGCGACTTTAAAAGTTGCGCCAGCGGCCGCCAATTTGACCGAATTGGTGAAGTCTATCCAACCAGCGGTTGCCACAGTCGTCGCCTATGATGTCAACAACAATGTGGCAAATATCGGAACTGGATTTTTTGTTAATAAATACGGACATTTAATAACAAACCACCATGTGCTCATCGGAAAATTCGGCGCTGAGATCAGAACCGCAGACGGGAGCACCTTCCGTATCAGAACGATTGTGGCCGAGAATCAAGAAACCGATTTGATTAAGGTAAGCGTCGACATCCCTTCTGATAAGGTTCACTGGTTGCGAGTGAGCAATGAGGTGCCCCCCGTGGCCGAGCAGGTGGTCGTCGTGGGCAGTCCCATGGGACTGGAGCAAACTGTCAGTGACGGGATTGTTTCCTCTGTGCGGGAAATACCCGGTCTGGGGACCTTTTTTCAGATGTCGGCCCCCATATCTCCCGGTTCAAGCGGCAGCCCGGTGGTCAATATGAAAGGCAAAGTTGTGGGCGTGGCCAGCTTTCAATTTTTGCAAGGTCAGAATCTAAATTTTGCGGTATCGAGCAAATCGATACGCGACCTGAAAATCAAAAAGACCGTGCAATCACTCTCAGAATGGACCTTCAGTCGGAGCGATCAAAAGCCGCGCCTGGCAGCAGAACTGTGCCGCAAGGGGTATAGCCTTTCAGTAAACGGACAGGACCAGCAAGCCCTGCAGTATTTTAAACTGGCGACCGAAAACGACCCCAACAGTACCACAGCCTGGTACGGCCTCGGATATTGTTATGCCGGCAAAAATTCTCATGCAGAAGCCATCGCGGCTTATAAGCAGGCCATACAAACGAACCCGGCCAACGAGATATCTCACTATCATCTGGGAAATTATTACAACAAAATCGGTCGCTACGATGAGGCGATTGAATCATTCCAGCAGGTGGTTGCGATAAATCCGGAGTTTGAAGCCGCCTACTTTAATCTCGGAATCTCTCTCAACAAGTTAGGCCGGTATGATGAAGGCCGCGAAGCTTTTGAAAAAGTTATTCGCATCAATCCGCAAGCGCAACATGCCTATTATAACATCGGGGTGACCTATACCAAACTCGGCCGATATGCTCTGGCCGCTACGGCATATAAAAAAGCCATAGATATTCATCCCGAATTTCCTGAGGCCCTGTTTAATCTGGGTGTTGTATACGGCGAACTCGGCAACTCCCAGGATCAAATGTCGGCCTATAAAAAGGCCATTCGGATCAATCCGGATTTTGCACCCGCCCATTATGCCATCGGGCAGGCCTTTTTACAGCAGGGCGATAAGGCTGCCGCTCTGGATGAGTATAAAATCCTCCGAAAATTGGATGATGAAATCGCGGAAAAATTATTTGAAAAGATTTACGAATAGCCCGAACGGGGTGGATCGAAAGACGACCCCCTATAAACAGCTGACCCATAATCGTGACCACAACTGTTTCGGATGCAGCCCGACCAAGCCTTCCGGCCTGCAGATGACCTTTTGGGCTGACGAAACAACCGTTACCTCAAATATCACCGACAGCGAATCTTTACGCTGGTTCGATCAGGTATTCAACCTCAAGTAAGCTGCAGCTGATTCATATACAATTCTTTCCCAAGATCAATCCATATCTTAACAGCTATCGAGTATATCCGGGTTTCAGGTGTCAGGTGTCAGGGCACTTCGGAACATACCGAAACCCGAAATCGCTCAAGTGTCTTTCCCAGCATGCAGGTTTCCATGTCTATATTTAAGGCCCTTTGGCCAAAGACTGACACCTGAACACTGAAACCTGAAACCTCCATTCGTCCTGACACCTATTGATGTTTTGCTTCCGCCAGTGCGGCCAGCGCCAGCACCGTATCGAGCTGGGCTTTGACCGGATTTTGATTGAGTTCATCTAAATGATCCAGCCGGCGCTTCAACTCCTCAAAGGCCCTGGCCGTTATCCGGTTAGTGGAGGCCACCGCCCGGATGCACAGCTGCAGAATGAAGAAACTTAAAAATAACACCAGGCCGATAGCCCAGAAGGCGTGCATGAAAAAATCGCCGGAAAGATAACGGCCGCTGAAAAATGATTGCAGGGTCAACCAGCCACAGTAGCCCAGGATACCGACGGCGGGTAAATTAAAAAGAATTTGAACCGGCAGGCCACTGAGATTAGCGGTTAAACGTTCGATCTGGCCGTCCAGGGCCGCGGTCCAGATGGCGGCCAGCTTTTGCTCGAAACCAGCGGTGCCGGACAGAGCGTCTTCCACTTTGCGAATCGAGCTGTCAAAGCCGCCCTGGATCAGGGATCTGGCAATATCCGGCCAGTTTTCAAGCACCACCAGTCTATAATTTCTGAAAGCCGCTGCCATCTGTTGATCCTTTTCCGGGTCTTCAAGGGTGGATCGGGTTTCCTTCGAATGCTTTAAGGCTGACAATCGATTGATTACCTGACGCACCGGGCGGCCGAATCGAAAAACAGCCATGATGCCGCTGCCAAAAATCAACAGCCGCGCCCAGACCGCAATCATCCACCCCATAGGGCCCAGCCATCGTTGAGCTAGTTTCTGATAAACCAGGACATTCAACCCGAACAAATGCTGTGCACCGCTTTCCTGCATGCCGGAAAGCGCATCCTCAAGCGCTTTTTTTTCAGCAGCGGCAATCCGATCGACCGCATCGGACAGAACGGATTTATGATCTAAAACGTTACGGCCGGCTTCCTCAAAGACAAAGTCCCGCAGGCGCCGGACATTTTCAATGCGCCGGTCGATGACATATCCGGCCTGGTTGATCGTGTTGACCACCAACTGCTGCAGATCTTTGAATTCATCAAAGTCATGCCGGGGAGCCGCGGCGGCATCCCAATCCGGATTGGTCAGATTGCGTCGTGCTGATATGCAAAACACCCGGTCGGCGGGCACCTGCCAGCCCCTGCGAATATGTTCCAAAAAATCCGGCACGATTTGATTCTTGAGCTCCGGCTCGGCAAGCCGGTCGCATTTATTGAGGACACACACCAGAGATTCCCCGCTGAACTTTGGGATAAAGCGCGCCAGAAAATCGACATGGTCGCGTCGCTTGGGGTTTTCGGCGTCGAACACGCAGATCAGCATATCGGATTTGGCGATGGTCTGTTCGACAATGGGAATATGTTTGCGAAATGCCCTGCTGTCGGTATCCGGTGTGTCGACCAAAAGCACATGTTCGAAGTGAACGGCCGCCGGGTTCGAACGGGTCTCGACGATTTCGCTGTCAAGCTCTTCGACCAATTGGTCGCTATCGCTGGGAGTGGCGCTAAAAACGATTAAATGATCGGTGGTGGGTCGCTGGTGGCCGGTATCTGAAAGTTCATCAATACCCACCAGGGCATTCAACAGGGTGGATTTACCCGAGCCGCTGGGGCCGACAAGCGTCAGCACCAGCTTCCGCTCGAAGCGCTCGGCAATGCCGTCGATCATGCCGGTTGCCTGGCGGCACTGTTTGTCAAGCCCCCGTCCCGGGAGCCATAGGGGTGCCTGGCCAAGCTCGGCACTCAACCGCTGCAAATCATTTTTACATGCGGCGATTCTGCCCATGGCCTTTAAGATGGCCGTATTGCGATCAAAATTCATTTTTTATCCGAGTTCCTTTGCACAGACATCCATGCCGGTTTGCATTTCCGCCATCTCAGCGGTCGCCCGCTCGATGGTTTCGCTCACCTTGCCGATGGTGGTGCCGGTAATGGTTTCCTCAAAAAGCTGCTGCACTTTTTTTAATTTGTGATTAAACCAGGCCTGGGCGATGGGCCCCAGCATGGTCTGGAGCTGCTGTTGATCGGCTTTTTTAAACTGGGTGGTTACCGGAATGGCAACCAGGGCATAAAGATCTTTGGCCCCGAAAAGCCCGGTCAATTTCACTTTGATGCCGGCGGCACCGACCGGGTCGCCGGTGGACAGAACGTAAGTAACCGCCGCGGTCGCCGGCAAGACATTTAGCGAAGCCCAGAAGGTTTGACTGATTTTGGACCACAGCCCCATCTGGCTGCGAAACTCGTCGGCCAGCTTCTTTAAATCTTTCAGCATGTCTGCGGGAATGTCCAACAATTCTTCCTTTTCAGAAAGGATGGACTGCAGCATGGATCGAAAATCCTGATCCCGCAAGCGCCCCTGCTCCGCCAAAACGGCCGGATGGGTATCGACAAAAAAACGCAGGACGCGATCTTGTTCGGCGGATTCCGCCCGGGGATTTTGGGTGTCGGCAATCTTGCGTTGAATCCGAATGCGCTCAACACATTCGGCCATCCGCCGGACTACCGGATCATTCAAAGAGCCGTTAACCGAGATCTGGGGGCCGATGGCCTGGGCGTGCAAACTGGTCACTGCGGTGACCAGATCTTCTTCCAGCTTTTTATTAAAATCTGCGGAATCCTTGGGCCCGCCTGCGCCCGGGGAGACACGCGCTTTGGCCCAACCAGCGGCTCCGATAAGCACCTTGAGGGGAAACTCGATGACGTTGCCGGTTTTGCGCATAAACTTTATGTGAGCCGGGTCGGTTTTAGCCCAGATCCTGGCAAACCGTTTCATGACACGATCCATGGGGAAATGTTTGAGGGCTTCATGCACGTACTGGCTCTGGACGGTCTGAAACGCATCCAGATAGAGTTGCAGCTCATCCAGTGAGCAGCGGGCATCCGCCAGGAGATTTTCAGCCTTTTTGAAGACATCCGCAAGTATCGAGCCGTGCAATTCAAATCGCAATCGGGGGGCGTCGACGGCTGCCAGAGCCGCATCAAATTCGGCGGCATTTTCAGATACGGGCCGCAGCAGCATAAATTGTTCACCGGCGGCCACGCGATTGTCTTCATCAGTGCGGTAGATACCCAGAATATTTTTCCCGGCGTCAGCGCCGTATATGCCGTCTGCGACGGTCATGGCATGCTCGCGCACTTCCTGATCGCTGAAACTGGGGTAGACGCGATATATCAAAAAACACTTGCGGGTACCGATGCCGGTGAGCATTTTTGACATAAAGTCGGTGTTGTCGCGATTGTTGTAATTGGAGTTGGTAAAAATATAAATGAAAATATCGGAGGCTTCCAGGGCCATGCGGGTCACGTCCCGGTTGGTATACACGCCCCCGGCGCCGGTGTCAAAGTCGGGGGTGTCCAGTAAAACCAGATCCTTTGGTCCCGTGCGGTTGATCGCATAAAGCGGGTTGCCGGGACGGGTGAGTTCGGCGCTGTCTTTGAGCGGCTGGAGATCAGCCTTAAACGGTTCGGCCAGATCGGAGACCAGCCGGGTTTTGGCCACCAGGGATTCGGGAACCGCAAACAGCACCCGGCGATTCATACCGGCCCGGCCGCCGGTGGGTGCCAGTCGCTCTCCCGCAAGTGAGTTGAACAGGGTGGATTTGCCCGAGGAACCGCCGCCGCAAATGGCTGCCACCATCGGAAAATCAGTTGAAAATCGGGGAATCAACTTGGCTTCAACAATATGGCGCCAGGAGGCGATGTCGGACGCCTGACCGCATTGAAGCAGCTGGGCCAGACGCGGGATGCCTTCTTTCAAATTTGATAAGGCGTTATAAAACGCTGGCTCCACCTGACCCCCCAAATATTTATCTGAAATTTGTTAAACTCGTTGCCATTTAATAAAATCTAGACTTCTCATTAATTTTCATGCAAGTTTTGCTTTTAACATATTGAGATAATTAAGACAAAAGATAATTTACAAACGCCCCTATTCAATCATTGAATTATTATCAGAATTCGTTAAACTCGGTTCTACGGGCCGGGATAAACCCCGCCCCTACACAATGCTCTTTAATCTGTTTTGGCGGGGCGGGGTTTGTTTCCGCCCAGGCACAGAGCCAGGTGCCAGCGGCCTGTACATTAAACTTTTTAACTCTATTATTGACATCCTGCTGGAGATAGATGAACCTTGCCGACTTAGAAATTCTGACGCTTGATTGTCAGGCCACCGGTGCCAACCCGCAAAAAGAACACCTGCTTGAAATCGGCTGGGTACAAACCTGTGCCGCAGCGAGCGTCAAACCGGAGACCTTGCCCGTAAGCGCCTATCGTGTCGGTTTGCCGGCGGATGTCGACATCCCCCCGGCGGTGCAACGCATTACCGGTATAACCGGGACGGATTCAGATCAGGCCCTTCCTGCCACCGACGTCTGGCTCAAACTCATGCAGGCCGCTCGGCGGGTCGCCGCTGCCGATCAGATGGCGCAGTGCCCCATCATCATTCATTATTCCCGTTTTGAAAAACCGTTTTTAAAGCACCTTCACACGGCTGAACATCAGCCGGAGGCCTTTCCGTTCCGAATTATTTGTACGCACGAGATCGCCCAACGCCTGCTGCCCGGGTTGCCGCGCAGAGGACTGCGGGCTGTAGCCGGTTACTTCGGCCACTCGGTCCCCCGGCAGCGCCGCAGTGGCGCTCACGCTGTTGCCACGGCCGTAATCTGGCAGCATTTCGTTCGGCAGCTGACTGCGGAACACGGCGTTTGCGATTTAGATCAACTCAACAGCTGGCTGAAACGCACCAGACCCCAGAGCCGAACCGGCCGGGATTATCCGATGCAGCCTGCAATTCGTCTCAATCTGCCGGACACACCCGGCATTTATCGAATGTTACGCTCCAATGGCGATTTGCTTTACATCGGAAAAGCGACCTCCCTCAAGCAGCGGGTGAACAGTTATTTTCGAAAGAAAGGACCCCATGCGGAACATACCCTCGAAATGCTCAGTCAGGCCGCCAACCTGGACGTGACCCGGACCGGCTCGGCGCTGGAAGCCGCCGTGCTGGAATCCGATGAGATCAAACGGCACTGTCCGCCCTATAACGTCGCCCTGCAAACCGGACAGCGCAAACTCGTATTCTGTTCCAGCGATCTGAAAAAATGCGCTGTTAAGCCCGATAAAATTCATTGCATTGGCCCGCTTCCCGAAGGGAACCCAACTGCAGCCATGACGACCTTCGCTGCCTGGCATCAAAACAGCTGGGACCCAGCCGGTGATGATTTTCTCCAAGGCGGGTATGCCATTCTGGGCGTGCGGCAGGCCGATGCCCCGGAAACGGATTGCCTGGCGGATGGCCTGGCTTTATTTCGTCGCAATCACCGGAAACGCTTAAAAAACCCTTCTGCGCTGCGCATTGTGGCCGCGCTCGGCCGTGAACTCTGGGCTGAGAGACTGAAAGCACTTGAAAATGCCAAATCCGCAGAGGCGACAGAAGCGGACGAAGAAGCACCGGATGATCAAGGGGAGGAATCTGAAGAAGCGCCGAGCTGGACACCTGAGACTGTTGCCCGTGGAATCGAATATTCCATCATGCGCGGCGCGCTTCTGATCCGCCGCGCCCGCTGGCTGTGCCTGCTGAGTGAATCATCTCTGGCCTGGGAGGCCCGCAACGCAAAGGACCGCCGCAAAATTGTCCTGCTGTTAGAAAACGGTGCCGTGAGCCTGCGAGAAGAACTGCCCATTGAAAAAGAAACGCCCCTTTCAGCGGGCTATACCAAACGCATCCCCAAACGCCAGAAAATATTTGATGTCACCACCTACGAGCGTTTGCGGGTGGTCACTACCGAATTGCGGCGGCTCGTCGGCGAAGAGCGCAAAATTGAGCTTCGTTTGAACCCCGGGACTATCCTGAGCGGCCGCCAGCTGGCCAAATTGCTGCCATGGGTATAATCCGTATCCTGCTGCTGGCCGATACTCACCTGGGATTCGACCTGCCCTTTCGCCCGCGCATCAAGCGGCGCAGAAGGGGCCCGGAGTTTTTCGCCAATTTTCAACGCGCCCTGACGCCGGCGTTAGAGTCCGAAGTAGATGCCGTCGTCCACGGCGGCGACGTTTTGTATCGCAGCAAGGTGCCGGCCCGCCTGGTCGAAATGGCATTTGAGCCGCTAAAGCGGGTGGCCGAAACGGGCGTGCCGGTCTATCTGGTGCCCGGCAATCATGAGCGCTCGGCGATTCCCCATGGCCATCTGGCCACACACGCCGGCATTCACCTTTTCGATCGCCCGCGAACCTTCAGGCTGCAGACAGAGCAGGGGTCGCTGGCCCTGGCCGGCTTTCCCTTCGTTCGGACCGCAATTCGCAAGGGGTTTTTAGAATTGGTTGATCAAACCGGCTGGCGGCAGGTCAAGGCAGACGCGCATGTCCTCTGCCTCCACCAATCGGCAGAAGGTGCTGCGGTCGGCACGGCTGGTTACACTTTTCGCTACGCCCACGATGTCATCCGCACCGGCGATGTTCCCGCCGGTTTTGCAGCCGTTCTGGCCGGTCACATTCATCGCTTTCAGGTGCTAACAAAGGACCTCAGGGGAAAAGCGCTGAAAACGCCAGTATTTTATCCCGGTTCGATCGAACGCACCTCCTTTGCCGAAAAAGATGAACCCAAGGGCTATATAATCCTGGAATTTGACACCAGCGCAACTTTAAGCGCAACATTGAGCAATTGGGCCTTTCACGAGTTGCCGGCCCGCCCAATGGTCCAGCTGAATCTGCACACCGGCGGCATGAGTGCCGCCCAAATTCAATCCTGGCTTCAATCCAGCCTGTTTCAAATTTCACAAGACAGCATTGTGAAACTTAAAGTGCACGGCAAGATTTCAGCGCAGGCCATGGCCGTTTTCAGGGCCCCGGCCCTGCGGGCGCTGGCACCGGAGACAATGAACATCGAGGCCACTCTGGTTGATTACGCTCAATATCGAAATCGCCAAAAAAGGAACTGATTTACTCCCATTTATGTTATCGTTCCTCTGATCCGAAGGCTTGGTGCGCATTATCAATTTATAAGGTGTAAAGAAAAAAACGCAGCTGTTTTGGGCGGGCTCATCAAATCTCTTTTTTGAATGCGTATTCGGCGGGAATTTTTGTTTTTTGGTCAGACGATCCTATAATGGTGACTTTGAGCTTTTTTAACCCGAATTGAAGCGCCTTGTCCTTTTCAGTCTTCTTCATTGCTATATCCACCCGATTCCTGTATCTACTATTCATTCTATCGGTAACTGTGCAAACTCCGTAAGTGGCAATATAGAGTTGGGTGCCGAACGGAACGAAGTTGGCAGCACATCTTTTAAATCCAGTATTAAGGGCAACACAAATGTTTTCCCCATTTGCTGAGATGCAGGGGTTCCCATGGTTTTGTTCGGGATCCCCTACATTGTAAGCTGTAACTTCTCGGATGCTCGCACGAACTGTCCTGTTAAAATCTTTTTTATTTTCTCTGTGGTTTTTATTTTCTCTGTCTGAAGGATGCAATAGATAATGGCTTTTTGACAACTCCAAATTTGACAAAGACCCCTTCTTATCAGATAAGGTGGTATCAGGACCCCAGGTTGTGAGCAAAATAAAAGCAAGTACCGGTGTTAGATGCATTTTAAATTTATTTTACCTCCATATATGTTAGGTTGATTCTGACCATAATAATTATTTTCGATTTGTAAACCTGTTCGGCAACCCAATCAGATTCAATTCACAGTTGAAACTATTGGATTAATTCCAAAAAATCGTACAAGAAGGCGCTTTAGAAAAAATTGCCTGATTCGAAAGGAGGCGACATGCTAAAAAAAGGGAAAAAAAGTGATGATTACAACGGCTCTGCTTATAAGGGGATCACCGAACAAAAAACGATTCCACCGGTTCCGCGCACAGAAACCAGGGCTGAAAGTACCGTCATTGGAGAAAACATCACCATTGAAGGTAACATTCATGGAAATGAACATCTCGTTATCGAAGGTTCAATGAAAGGCAATATAGAGATGGATAAGTATAATTTTGCGGTCGGTCCAAAGGGGCGCGTTGAAGGCGAGATTCATGCCCAGAATGTAAAGATCAGCGGACAAATGATTGGCAATATCATGACAAAGGGCAAGGTTGAAATTACCAAAGAGGCTGATTTTATGGGAGATATTAGGGCAAAAGGCATTTCAGTGGAAGATGGTGCTTACTTTAAGGGATCCATCGAGCTTGCTCAGGAGCCTCACAGAAAGACAACATTGGCCGAAAAATCGACACCCGCTACGACCGCACAACCAGTTAACATGTCCAAAACCCAAACGGCCAAAGAGGACGTTAAGGAGAATTGATTTTTGGCGACCCCGACTGTACCCGTTTATGATTATTCGCATGCTGAACCATCGCTTGCAGACTATACCAGCATGATGCTTAAAATCTATGTTGAAAACCTTGCCCAGCCATCAGTAGCTCAGATTCTGGATGTGGGACCCGTTTGTAAAGAAAATATCATGTATTTTGTACAACGGATAAAGCGTTTGCACATTTGCGATTTGTTTTTACGATTGAATCGGAATCGGCGCAAAGGTTTGCCGACTAAAAAGGTGCGGGAATATTTAGACTATGCACCTGGTAGTTTCGATGGAATCAACCTATGGGATTTTATTGATCATTTGAATAATGATGAAATCGGCAGCTTGGTGCAGCTCTGTCATACATTACTAAAACCAAGGGGCATGATGATCGTAACCAGTTTTGAAAAACAATGGGCACCATCGCAAATACATTCCTTTGTCATGAAGGATGGCTATCAGATAACCTTTCGTCTTCAGAATCACTTAGATCTGCCCCGGCATTACTACAGCAACAGAATTATTACATCTATATTGTCAGAATTTCAGATGGTTAAGTCATTCATCTATCGGAATGGTGTCAGGGAATTTTTATGCAGACGTGATTAGCATATCACTGAGACCTCTATTTAAAAAACCCGGATTGACTTTAATTTAGACGAATTTCTAAAAAGGCTTCATACCACACTTGTTTGCGACTTTTTATTAATGGCGAAGTTAACTGTTAACTATCGCTTTTTTAAGGGAGGATAATTATGGGAAACACTTCCAAAGAGGAGAGAATTCAAAAGGTCATCGATGTGCTAAACAAAGCCCGTGCGATGGAGCTACAAGCGATTCATCAGTACATGAATCAGCATTACAACCTGGACGATCTCGACTACGGAGAGCTGGCGGCAAAGGTGAAGCTAATCGCTATCGACGAGATGCGGCACGCCGAGATGTTCGCCGAACGTATCAAGGAACTTGGCGGCGAGCCGGTGGCCGGGCATGACGGTACCGTTGAGAAGGGCCAGGCGGTCGAGGGCATCTTCCCATTTGACGCTGAGCTGGAGGATGACACAATCGACGTTTACAATCAATTCCTTCTCGTTTGCCGGGAAAATGGTGACAGCATCAGTATGAAAGCCTTTGAAGAAATCATTGATGAAGAGCAATTGCACTACAATTATTTTGACAATGTCAACAATCATATTGTGAAACTAGGGGGCACCTATCTCGCCAAAATTGCCGGGACCCCATCATCAACCGGGTTGGGTCCCAGTGGTTTTGCTGTATCCGGGGAGGGAGAATAGGGTCTTAAAAATAGATGTTAGGAAGTGGATTCTGCATCAAAAGGAACGGTCAGCCGGTATAGGCCATTCTCCAGGCGGGCATCGATCGGCAAATCACCTTTTTCAAAAATTTTCATCATTTCCTTGTTGGCATGCAGCACTTCAGCGGTAAAACCCTTTAAGCCCCGCTCTTTTGCCAGCCGGATCAGCATTTTATAAAGGTAGGTGGCAATACCCCGTCCCTGGTATTTTTCATCCACGATGAAAGCCAGCTCAGCGTATGCGCTCTGGTCATCTTTTGCAAATCTTGCCTCGGCAATGATGGTCTCCTGATCGGGTTCGCCTGCCAGTGCCACCACCGACATCACCTGGCTGTAATCTACATTGACGTATTCTTGTGTTTTGTCATGGGGCATGGTGGAGATGGGAAACAAGAATCGTCGGTAAATCGCCGTATTCGAGAAACGGTAAAAAAGGCGCCGCATGGCTTCTTCATCGGAGGGTTTGATGGCCCTGAAGCGGACCTTCAATTCGCCTTGGAAGATGTGCTCAGTTGCAATTTCCATGGGATATAAATGGGCGCTCTCGGACAAAAAAATCTGGTCACTGAACAAAATCCTTTTTTCTTTTGCCTGTTCCACGAGTTTTTGCCGGTCATCGGGATGCGCAATATCGATCAAGGCTTGAGCGCGCTCGCGGATGGTGCGCCACTTCAAGCTGGCAACACCGTATTCGGTGACCACCACATCGATTGATTCACGCATATGGAACTGGTTGCGAAGGTTGCGCAACATCACCACGATATTGGGAACCCCCTTCGAGTTGCGGCTGGGCAGTCCCATCACAGCGCGGCCACCGCGGGAAATTTCGGCGCCGGTAAACAGGTCTGCCGATTGTCCGGGCCCCGAAATAATGTCTCCCTTCCCAGCCGAAAAAGCAATACGGCCTAAAAGATCCACTTTGCGCGCTTGTTCCACAACGACAAAATTAGGATTGCGACCAATTTGAGTCGGATCAAACACCTGTTCAATACTTTGAAGTTCCACCAATGGATTGTGGTCCAGCCACGCCATCAGCTCCGGCGTTCCCAACGCATAGGAAGCCACTGATTTGCCCCGGAATACCTCTTTACGATAATTGGTCACGGCCCCGCTTTTGACGAGATCCATCGAAGCGTCCGTAAAAAAGGTCGAGTGGATTCCCAGATGGCGTTTGTGGGTAAGGTGCCGGGCTAAAGCCTCGAACAACGAACCGGTAAAAAAGCTGAGACAGTCCCCGTCTTCGATCACCTGGGCAATATTGGCGGCCACCTGGTCGATGGCGCTGTTAACCGGCCAGCGCTTAAAATAAGTTGGCGGTTCGGTTGACGCTACCAGCAGGTCAAAATCCGAGACCGGGACAAGGGTGTCGCCAAATGTGAAGGGGATATGGGTGTTGATTTCGCCGACCACCACCGAGGCTTGCTCCATGGCTTCCCGGGCAACATCAACGGCGATCCCGAGACTGCAGTATCCGTCTTGATTGGGAGGCGTGATTTGAATAAAAGCCACATCGATCGGTAGCCTTTTGGATTTGATAATTCTTGGGATCTGCGAAAAACGCGCGGGAATCAAATCGACACTTCCGGCCACCACGGCCTCGGTGGACACCCAGGTGGAAAAAAACGTTTTCAGGCGATACTTTTGCCAATCCAGTTTTTTTAGTGAGAGAAAATCGCTGTGGCGGGTGAGCTGGATCAATTCCAGGTCATTTGTATTGGAGAGGCCGGAATCAATGAGCGTTTTCATCAAAGTTCGCGGTTCAGCCACGCCGCTTCCCAGAAAAATGGTCATGCCCGGCTTGATGTGCGCCAGGACCTCCGCGGGAGCGACAATCCGATCTTCCCATCTGGTATCATCAATTCTGCTCATCTTTTATCTTTTCTTCTCAGTTTTGGTTCGGGTCGTTAAACACCAACCATATGCTCTGCTCAATTTAAGTTCATTTAACAACTTTCAGCAATAAATCAATCTTTTGTTATAGTGGTTGTCAAAAAAACGTTCCGATATTCGAACGTTTTTTTGACAACCACTTATACCCCCATTCCGTAATCCGGAATATTATTATGAAAAGCGGTATAAAAAATCGTTGCTTTTTAATCTATGATGGCGTCATAAAACCATAAAAGATATCCATTGCGGAGACGGAAAACGGTATAAAACGTTCGATACCCTGCGCACGCCCACGGGCAACCGAAACCGGCACTAAGTAAAACGGATGTGTTAATTTTTTTATACAAGGAGAGAAAAAATGAATCTCAATCGACCCAATGCGAACGACGCCCTTCAGACCAAAAACCGATCACGCAACGTCGCCCCCCAATCCGGTATCTGCAGCAGATGTTTGGATGGTTGCAAAGGAAACTGTGACATGTTCAAAGCCACTTTCCGGGGCCGGGAACTGCTTTACCCGGAGCCATTTGGCAGTGTTACGGCCGGAGCGGACAAGGATTACCCGGTGGACTACTCACATTTGAACATTATGGGTTATGCGCTGGGCGCCAAAGGAATTGAAACCGATCCGGACAGGGCCACGTTTCCAAACGTCGATACCGAAACCGAATACGGGGTCACCAACAAGATCAAATTGAAGGTACCGATTTTCACCGGTGCCCTCGGCAGTACCGATATTGCGCGTAAAAATTGGGATCACTTCGCCATCGGCGCTGCCATCAGCGGCATCAGCCTGGTGTGCGGTGAAAATGTGTGCGGGATCGATCCCGCATTGGAAGTCGGCGATAACGGTCTGATAAAAAATTCACCCGAGATGGATCGCCGCATCCAGGAATATCGCCGCTACCATGAAGGCTACGGCGATATAATGATTCAGATGAACGTGGAGGACACCCGCAATGGCGTGGCGGAATATGTGATTGAAAAGCACGGGGCAGAAACCATCGAGCTGAAATGGGGCCAGGGCGCCAAATGCATCGGCGGGGAAATCAAGGTCGACTCTCTGGAACGCGCCATCGAATTGAAAAAGCGCGGTTACATTGTCACCCCGGATCCGGAAGACCCGGCGCACCAGGCGGCATTTAAGGCCGGACCCTTGAAGCAATTTGAAAGGCACTCGCGCCTCGGTTTCGTGGATCAGGAAAGCTTTATGAACGAGGTGCAACGCTTGCGCAATTTAGGCGCCAAGCGCATTACCCTGAAGACCGGCGCCTATCCCATGCGAGAACTGGCCATGGCCATCCGCTGGTCCAGCGATGCCGCAATCGACCTGCTGACCATCGACGGCGCTCCCGGGGGTACCGGAATGAGCCCCTGGCGCATGATGAACGAATGGGGCATTCCGTCTATTTACCTTCACGCCATGGCGTTTGAGCTCAGCGAACGGCTTGCCAAAAACGGCCGGCGCGTCCCGGATCTGGCCTTTGCGGGCGGTTTCTCATCCGAAGACCATGTTTTTAAAGCCCTGGCCCTGGGCGCACCGTATTGCAAAGCGGTTTGCATGGGCCGGGCATTGATGATTCCGGGCATGGTCGGCAAAAATGCTGAACGCTGGCTGCGCGACGAGGACGGCGGCCTGCCGTCGACCGTCTCGAAATTCGGATTTACCAAAGAAGAAATTTTTATGAATTATGAAGTCCTCAAGGGCAAATACGGCTCAGAAATAGACACCCTGCCGCTGGGCGCCATCGGGCTCTTTAATGTGGTCGATAAGATCAAAGTGGGACTTCAGCAACTGATGGCCGGATCCCGCAACTGGAAAGTAAACTATATCAGCCGGGATGATATCTTCTCTCTGACGGAGGAATGTGCCAAAATAACCGGCACCCGGTATGTGATGGATGCCTATCGGCATGAAGCTTTAGAGATCATCGATGCTTAAATCTCAAACGGGTTGTCGTTAGCGCAATGACCAGATTGAAGGAGGTTCAAGATGTCAGACAGCGATTTGAAACAGATTTTGGCAAGAGATCCGGCGGAAAAAGAATTTCACCAGGCGGTACGGGAAGTCATTGGCACCATAAAGCCTGTGTTGGACCGCCACCCGGAATATCGCCAGCTGGGTGTTTTAGAGCGCATCACCGAGCCCGAACGCGTGATCCTGTTTCGGGTTCCCTGGATGGATGACGAGCGCAACGTGCGTGTCAATCGGGGCTACCAGGTGGAAATGAGCAGCGCCCTCGGGCCTTTCAAAGGCGCGTTGCGATTTCACCCCTCGGTTAATCTCGGCATTCTTAAATTTTTAGCCTTCGAGCAAACCCTTAAAAACGCACTGACCACCCTTCCGATGGGCGGCGCTCAGGGCGGATCCGACTTTGAGCCCAAAGGAAAATCAGAAGACGAGGTCATGCGATTTTGCCAGAGTTTTATGAGCGAACTGTCTCACCACATCGGACAGGACACCGACATTCCCGACGGTGGTCTGGGGGTGGGGGCCAGAGAAATCGGGTATCTGTTTGGCATGTATAAAAAACAGCGCAATGAATTCAGCAGCGTATTGACCGGCAAAGGGTTGCAGTGGGGCGGTAGTTATATGCGGCCCCAGGCAGCCGGATACGGGGTGGTCTATTTTGCGGCCGAGATGCTCGCTACCCGCAATGAAACCTTTGACGGTAAAACCTGTCTGGTGTCCGGTTCCGGAAACGTGGCGCAACACACGGCCGAAAAAATTATTGAACTGGGCGGCAAAGTTGTCGCCCTCTCGGATTCATCCGGCTATATCTATGATCCGGAAGGCATCGACCAAAAAAAGCTGGCTTTCATCAAAAGGCTGAAAAATATAAAACGCGGACGAATCAAGGAATACGTCGATAAATATTCCGAAACGGTTTACTTCGAAACCGACACCTCGCTTGACCATAATCCTTTCTGGAACCTGAAAGCCGATTGCGCCTTTCCATGTGCCATGGAAAACGAGATCGGGGAAAACGATGCCTATAACCTCATCAACAACGGCATTAAATTAATCTGTGAAGGTGCCGACATGCCGTCGTCACCAGAGGCGGTCAAAATCTTTATGGACAAACAAATTCTCTTCGCCCCGGGCAAGGCCGCCAACGCCGGCGGCGTGGCGGTATCCGGGCTGGAAATGGCCCAGAACAGAATGCTTCTGAACTGGTCCGCCGAAGAGGTTGATCGCCGCCTGAAAACCATCATGAAAAACATCCACCAAAACTGTCTGGATGTTGCCGCCCGTTACGATCTGCCCGGAAACTATCTGGCGGGCGCCAACATTGGCGGCTTCGTGCGGGTTGTCGATGCCACCCTGGATCAGGGGCTGATCTGAAAAGCGGCCTATGTCCGGACGCCGCTGGAGCGGTTTTGATAGACGGCATTCCGGCGGCGCTCAAGAAGTTGACCGAAGCGCTGGCTCTGGCAGAGCCGGGCGGTTTCATCCGCCTTTTCGTTGATCCGGGGTCCCTGATGGCCGATCTGCTGGCCCGTTATAGCTTTAGCGACGACGGGTAAATCCTGTCTAAAAAAATATAGTGCCGGCCAGCAACTTATCTTTGGTAAGATAAGAAGAAAATGACCAGGCTTTCCACCACTTCGGCCATAAATTCAAAATCCAGTTTGTCCATGGTGTCGGCCGCGGTGTGATAATACGGATTTCGAAAAAAGGCCGAATCGGTCACCATAACGGCCTTATATCCCCGGTCCCAGAAAGAGGCGTGATCACTGAGCCTGACCGCCGGCAGTATCCTTCCGTTCAAAGGAATTGTTAATCTTATCGAAGGCAGGTCTTCATTTTTTTGAAACTGGGCCAGCAGCCTTTTGGCGAATCCCCGGCTTTTGAAATTATTGACGACGCCGATGAAATTGCCGGTCTCGGGGTAATCCATGAACATCAGCGGAAACGGGTAATTCTGACAGCCCGGCTCGTGGCAGGCGTAACCGACCATCTCCAGGCAGATCATGCCGTCAATATTTTCCTTTTGGGCGCGTGCCATTTTGGCATACATCCGGCTGCCCATGTAGCGGGTGCCAAACGCGGGCGGCTCCTCCAGCGCAAAAGAAACAAATTTGATTGCCAGATCAAGGGCGTCTTTATTCGACTGTTGGGATAGCAACCGGGCGACCTCCAGCTGCACGGCAATGGCGCTGGCATTGTCATCGGCTCCGACGGTTCCACTGACCGAGTCATAATGCGCCCCCAGCAAAAGGCGCTGTTTGGGGTTTTCACAAAACGAAATTTCGGCAATGATATTATCCACCGGCAACGCAGCGTAGGAGTATGCTTGTTTGTCGACCGTAAGACCGAGATCCCGATAAAAAGATGCGATATAGGCAGCCGTTTTCTTCAGATTCTCGGGCACACTTACGCTGCGCTCACCGATGTTCACCGTCAGAGCATGCAGATGCTCCCGCAGCCGCTGCCGGGTTTGTTGGCGGTCAACCATAAATCCCTCCCTGTTATCGGCATGAAGGTTTTCTATTAGAGCCAATCCAAGTATAGCCGTAATAATGAAAGCCAGGGTTGAAAATTTGATCAGCATCTTTATACTGGCAAGCGTGAAAAATTTTTCTGCAAAAACGCTTCACCCGCGGGATGTGCTACCGCAGGCAGCGATAGCGCTGCAAACACAGCTTTCCCGCAGGGTGATTCGAAAAGGACGCATCCAGCCGCATGAAATCGCCACCGTGGCTGGTGTCGACACCGCCTATCGCCAAAACGTCGCGTGTGCAGCAGTGGTGGTATTCAGTCTCGCAGATCTGAAGGTTATGCAAGAAGAGGCGGCCGCGCACCCGGCACGGTTTCCCTATATTCCCGGCTTGCTTGCGTTTCGAGAAGGCCCGGTGATTCTGGAAGCGTTAAGCCGTTTGAAAGCAGCACCGGATGTCCTGATGTTCGACGGTCAGGGGATTGCGCATCCCCGCCGCTTCGGCCTGGCCAGTCATATCGGACTGCTTTCCGGCATCCCGGCCATCGGCTGCGCCAAGACAAGACTGATCGGAGACTATCAGGAGCCGCAACGCGCAAAAGGAAGCACTGCAGACTTGAAGGATGCGGGAGAAACCATCGGCGCGGTGGTGCGCACCCGCACAGGCGTCAAACCCGTCTTTGTATCCATCGGCCACCGGATGGACTTAAACACCTGCATCCGGGTCATCCTGGAATCCTGCAGGGGCTATCGCCTGCCCGAGCCCCTTCGCAGAGCCGATCATCTGTCGCGAAAAGAATTATCGGTAAAAAAATAAATTAACCACGAAAACACGAAACCCTAAAAACACGAAATTTTTCTTTTTCGCGATTTCGTCCTTTCGAGCTTTCGTGGTAAAAAAATATCATTTATTCATTAATTCTTCTATTTCTTCGGCTTCGCGCGGAATGGTTTTTGTTAAATCAACCGGGCCCCTTGGGGAGATGAGGATATCATTTTCGATGCGGACCCCGATGGCTTCGTCCCGGATATAAATCCCCGGCTCGCAGGTAAAAACCATGCCGGGTTCAAATTTGCGGTATCGATCACCGTAATCATGCACGTCCAGCCCCAGATGATGGGAGGTGCCGTGGGGGAAAAACTTTTTATAAAGCGGCGCGTCTTTGGGTTGCTTTTTTACGTCTGCTTTTTTCAGCACACCCAGGCGAATCAGCTCGGCTTGCATTAATTTGGCCACCGCATTCTGATATTTTTCGAGTGTATTTCCCAGTTTGAGCATCTGGATGGCCGCCTTTTGAATCTTCAACACAGCATTATAAACGTCTTTTTGCCTTTTGGAAAACTTGCCGTTTACCGGGACCGTGCGGGTGACATCAGCAGCATAATTGGCGAATTCGGCACCAAAATCGATGAGCACGAGATCGCCCTTCCGGCATTGTTTATCATTTTTTACATAATGCAGGGTGCAGGCGTCGATCCCTGAAGCCACGATGGTTTCATAGGCGGCACCCCTGGATCGATTGCGCATAAACTCGTGAACGATTTCAGCCTCGACCTCATATTCCCATACCCCGGGGCGCATAAAACCGAGCAGACGCCGAAATGCCTTTTCGGTGATACCGCAGGCCGTTTTAATCAGCTCGATCTCGGCCGGAGACTTGACGGCCCGCAAATTGTTCATAATGGGTGCCACACGTTCATAATGGTGCAGCGGAAAAGTTTGACGGCACCATTTAAGAAAGCGCATGTCCCGGGTTTCGACAATATCCGGCGCCCGCAGGTGCTCGTTGGTGTTTAAGTAAATATTTTCAGATTCAATGATCAACGGCCGCAGGATGGCATTCAGTTCAGCGATCCAGTGAACCTTCTGGATACCGGAAATATCCCGGGCTTCCGCCTGGGTATGCTTATGCCCCTCCCAGGTGGCAATCTGCTCGTTGGTTTCCTTGATAAACAGAATTTCCTTCTGCTTTTTGTCGGGAGTATTCGGACAAATAACCAGTACGGTTTCTTCCTGATCGATGCCGCTCAAATAAAAGATATCTGTCTGCTGAATAAAGGGGTGGGTACCGTCGGCACTGGTCGGCATCACATCATTGGAATTGAAGATCGCAATAGAATTCGGTTTGAGTTGCTTGCTGAAACGCTGCCGATTTTTAACAAATAAGCGGGGATCAATTTTGGGATATATCATATTGGTTTACCCCTCAAAGCTATCTCAAAAATGCATCTAACGTCCAATGGCTGCGTTACAAACCGATTCAAAATGCTCGAATACTATCGTGTATGCTCCACTTTTGAATCGATTTGCGCCTTGCCCTTGGACGTGATCTACTATTTTTGAGATAGCTTTTAAAAATTATACCCTGTTTTGATTACTCATAAACTGTTCAACAATTTTAGCTTCGATCTCATATTCCCGACCCCTGCTCAAAAAAACCGAACAGATGTCTAAATGCAATTTCAGATATGTCGCATCTGCAATTACATAAAATGCGGGATCGGTGGTGTCAAGCAAACAATCCAGGGATTAGATTCGGAATTGAAAAATGAAATGATGGTAAATTCAGGTGGGATCTCATAAAAAAGCGCCTGGAGCTAAAAAGCATATCATCTATCTAGCTTCAGGCGCTTTGCCAGTCGCTAATTTTTTGCTGATTTTTGCATGAGCCGGAGACTTTCATATTCTCATTAATTTACATGCAAAATGTCTTAGAACAACACCAGCGGATACACTTTAATAACCGCATCAAATTTGGCTTTATTGTCATCTTCGCCGGTTTCAACGCCTTGCTCACCCTCGACAATTGTTAGGATCGTCTTCAACGGGTAACTGTACTGTACTTTTTTATCTTTTACCTTGACACTGAAAAATTCTTCATTGGCTTCAACCAGCTCGGCTTCCTTAATTTCTGCAGAATTATCATAGTTTATTCCGATGGCTTTGCCTTCGTATCTTTGGAGCAATCCCAAAAACTTAGCGTGATTGCTCCGGTCCGCGGCGGCTACCTGCATGTCCCCGGCCGATATCTCGGCCTTCGCCTGGGCTTTTTTTTGCTTTTCCAGTGCATCCAGCCTGGCCTGGCTGGCTTTCTGCTTCTCCAAGGCCAGCGCCTCGTCCTGGCTGGCTTTCTTTTTCTTTAGCGCCTCGGCCTTGGCCTGGGCTGCTTTTTGCTTCTTTAACGCCTCGGCTTTGGCCCGGGTCAGTTTTTTCTTTTTTAGCGCTGCTGCTTTGGCCCGCGCGGCTTCTTCTTTTTTGCGGGCTTCGGCTTTGAGCAGGGCTTCCTGCTGCTTTATGAGGGCTTCCTGTCTGGCCTTCTTCGCCTGCTGTTTGGCCTGCACGTCAGCTTCGGTCGTTTTGTCGGGCATTTCTATAGATGCCGGCACATCGGCCTGTGCTTCAGTCTGGTCCGTACCGTATTCAACCGGCGTTACTTCAGATTCAGTTTCCAATATTATTTCCGGTTCGACCGGCTGGGATTCAACCTCTGGCGTTGATTTGTCCTCGGAATTGATCGGTTCCGCCGGTTTATGGGCCGAGGCTTCCGCTTCGGCAGGCGCAGTGGATTCTGCTTGTTCTTTCTCAAATTCTGAGGTTAACAGAATTTCTGTCGATTCGTCTGCAGCCATGGCCCCGGCTTCAAATTGTTTCGCAGCCGTATCACCTGTTTTTGAATCATGGCTGTCTTCATTGGCAGAAACCGATTTATCGGTTTTAACAGGCTCATCAGCCTCTTTTTTAGGGTTGCCCGGTGTATCGGCAGATTTTTCGGCACTCTCCACAGCTGCTGGTTCAGCCGGTTCATCAGCTTTGACGTCCCATAAAAAATGCGTTAGGGCATCCGTCGGCCCGGTCACCGTCTCTATGGCGGTTTCAATCGCCTCCAGCTCAATTTCCGTATTTTGCGTTTGTTTATTCTCTTCCGGTTCGGTCGCCTCTGAATCTGACGATTCCACTTCTATTAGCGGAATTTCTTCTGCTTGCGGAATCCTACTTTCAAGGGTGTCCTCATGCAGATCAGGCTGCTTGATCATTTCATTGTCAGGGGCGGCAGATGCGATAGACGGTTGGGTCTCATCGAGGATGGCCTCAGCCGCTTCGATGGCTTTTCTTTTTTAATCACCCAGCGTCGGCGCTGCTAATTTCATGGCAGGGTCTTTAACGAAAATAATCCCGCACTGAACACAAGCGTCTGCGAGACAATTATTCATAAGACCGCATTGAGGGCACGTAATCTGGTTTTCTTCCATTTTCGGCAACTCCTTTCGCTCTGCCAATCTGAATTTGATTTATCCGGCTGCATTTTCCGCGAAATGAATTGATTTTTAATCCGTGCTCATCCAATAATAAGCTCTTTCAAAGGATGAAACGAATTGGAAACAAATTTATTTCGACGGATTATATGAGGGTTGTCAAAAAAACGTTGCGGTATTCAAACGTTTTTTTCTACAACCCCTTATGCCGCACTTCCGTATTCCGGAATATTATTATGAAAAACGGTATAAACAGATTATCGGCTCAAGACCGTTATTTCTTAAATATTATATCACTCGATCCCGTTTTTAATTCGACCGGAATAACCACCTAAAATCGAATGAGTGTAATAATATAAATAATTACAAGATATTATAAAAAGCCAGACCGCCATCGTTTTCTGGTGATGGGTGATTGAAAGCAAAGATTTTTTATGGTATCTGCTGGCAGCCTCACAAATTTTATATTCAAACGATATAAGGAGATACACTTATGGCATTGGAAATCCGCTTTACGGGAGGTAAAAAAGTCGATGCGATGTTCAAGGGTTTTACGATCAAAACCGACCAGAGCGAAAAAGATGGCGGAGAGGGTTCCGCGCCGACGCCTACTTTTCTGTTTTTTGCTTCACTGGGCACCTGTGCGGGCCTCTATGCCCTGAATTTTTGCGAAAAGCGCAAAATCGACACTGCCCAATTAAAACTTGTGCTGGATTTTGAAACGGATCCAAAAACTCACATGGTCAAAAAGATTGTCATGCAACTGACGCTGCCGCCGAACTTTCCCGAAAAATACATCCCGGCAATCATCAAGGCGATGGATCTTTGCTATGTCAAAAAACACCTGCTTGAGCCCCCGCAGTTTGAAACCATCACGCAAACGGCAGATTAACCTCTACCTGAATTTTGCATGAAAAATTCAGGTACTAACCTCCACAGGTAGCCGGCCATGTCTACGGAACCCGTGTCTGAAACGACCGCAAGCTCCGTTTACCGCTTAACACTCAGCATTGTGGTGACAACTCTGTGCCGCCTGGTGCTCAACACAGCGCGCCGGTTCGCTTATCCCTTTGCACCGGCGTTAAGCCGCGGATTGGGCGTACCCCTGACGGCAATCACCTCATTGATTGCGGTGAATCAGGCCACAGCGGTTCTGGGACTATTCTTCGGACCGATTGCGGATCGTCTGGGGTATCGTTTAATGATGCTCACAGGGATGACCTTGCTGGTTGCCGGGATGTTTGCCGGGGGCCTGTTTCCGTTTTACGGGGTAATTCTGGTCGCGCTATTTTTAGCCGGCCTGGGGAAAAGCATTTTTGATCCTGCCTTGCAGGCCTATGTCAGCGAACGCGTCCCGTTTCATCGCAGGGGCCTGGCGATCGGTTTTCTCGAATTTAGCTGGGCGGGCAGTACCCTGTTGGGCATCCCGCTGATTGCGCTTCTCATCGACCGTCTGGGATGGCGGGCTCCCTTTTTTGCAATGGGCGGTTTTGGTATTTTGGGCATTCTAGTGCTCAGAATAATCGTCGAAAAAGGCAGACGCAAGCCAGCACCCGATCAGTCTGTACCGCTGTTTAAAGGTGCCTGGCGACAACTCCTGCGGGAACGTGCAGCCCTGGGAGCGCTTTCTTATGCCTTCTGGATTAGCGTGGCAAACGATAATTTATTTGTTGTTTACGGGGCCTGGCTGGAAAAACAATTTAGTTTGAGCATTGTGGCATTGGGCCTGGGAACAAGCGTCATCGGTATCGCCGAATTGGCCGGTGAATCGTTGACGGCCGCACTGGCCGATCGCCTGGGCTTAAAGCGATCGGTGATCGTTGGCCTGGCGGCCTGTCTGATCTGCTATGGCATTCTGCCTTTTCTGGGGCAGACTCTGGGGATGGCTTTAACAGGGCTGTTTATTATATTTCTGACATTTGAATTTACCATCGTCACCAGCCTGTCCCTGTTCACCGAACTGGTACCCACATCGCGGGCAACGATGATGGCCAGCTATCTGGCATCGGCCGGGATCGGGCGCGTGGTCGGCGCGCTGATCGGCGGCCCCATATGGCTGGCAGGCGGCATTTGCGCGACGGCTCTGGTTTCAGCCGCGATCAGCGGCCTGGCGCTCGTATCCCTCGTCTGGGGTCTGCGTGGCTGGCGTAAGCCGTAAAGGCTCAGGAATTCGATACAAATTTGCGCCTGGGGATCCACAAGGGGTTCAATATGTATTATATTAGATGATTGGAAGCACGAAATACGAATATCGAAACTCGAAACAAACTCAAATATCAAATGACCCAAATTCAAAAGTTTTGAACATTTGAATTTAGGATTTCGAATTTCGGGTTTTGATTGACCAAATAATATAATGATAAAAAGACTCGCAAAATACACTCTGCTCATTCTTATTCTAGGGGGGATAGCGCTGGCGATTTACGGCTGGCATCTATCCGTCCAGGTTGAAAAACGCTTTTCCACCCGGCGCTGGAGCATTCCCTCGACGGTCTATTCGGACACAACGCTTTTATATCCGGGACAGCGCATGAACTCATCGCTGTTCAGCGCGAAGCTTTCCAATTTAGGGTATCGCCGGGTGAACAGCGTACCCTCCCAAAAAGGTGAAATCCGGATCCGCACGCAGGCGCTGGATATTTTTTTAAACGACCTGAAAACCCCCTGGACCGAACGCACCGGATTTTTAGCTCAAATCGACTTCAGCGAAGACAGGATCGGAACAATCCGTCGCAAAGACAACGGCGAGACGATTCCGATCCTGGAATTGGAGCCCGAGGAAATCATGCAGTTTTTCGGCCAGGAACGCGAGCGGCGGCAACTGATTTCGATTGAGCAGATCCCTGAACACCAGATTCAGGCCGTATTGGCTGCGGAGGATCACCGTTTTTTTGAGCATCACGGCGTCGATTGGCGGGGCATTCTGCGGGCCATGATGACCAATCTGCGCCACGGCGCCGTCCGGCAGGGCGGTTCGACGTTAACCCAGCAGCTGGCCAAAAATTATTTTCTGACTCCGGAGCGAACGTTTATCCGCAAGTTAAAAGAACTTATTCTGGCGGTTATCATCGAATTCAGATACGGCAAGCGTGAAATCTTAGAAATTTACCTGAATGAGATCTATCTAGGGCAAAAGGGCTCGGTTGCCATCAACGGGATCGGGGAAGCGTCTTATTTTTATTTTGGCAAACCGGTAAAGCGACTGACGCTTTCTGAAGCCGCCACAATTGCCGGTCTCATCAAAGCGCCCAATAATTATTCTCCCTATCGCCATATGGCGCGCTGCCAGAGCCGCAGGGACAAAGTGCTGCAGGCCATGCACCGCTGGGAGTGGATTACGCGAACCGAACTTGAAGACGCGCTCAAGCAACCGATCAACGCCGTCGGATTTAGGGCAGCCGATAAAAAAGCACCCTATTTTATCGATTACCTGACCGAACAGCTGAACAGCCTGTATCGTTCGGAAGACCTATCCAGTCTTGGGCTTTCCATTTACACCACCCTGGACACCCAGGTTCAAATGGCCGCCGAAGAGGCCTTGACAAAGGGCCTGGCCGGTTTGGAAAGTTCAAATCCAGAACTGCAGCGCACAGCGCCTGAAGACAAACTACAGGGTGCCGTCGTTGTCATGCAGCCCAAAACCGGCCATATCCTGGCCCTGGCGGGTGGCCGCAATTACAGTGTCAGCCAGTTTAATCGAATCACCCAGGCCCGCCGTCAACCCGGAAGTGCATTCAAACCAATTGTCTATCTGAGCAGCCTGGCGCAGTTTACACCCACGACGCTACTGTCAAATGATCCCAAATCGTACACCGTCAACGGTAAACAATGGGATCCCCAGAATTTCGAGCCGGTGACCGAATATACGGTCAGTCTGCAGGATGCGCTTAAAAAGTCCCACAATCTGGCTACCGTCGACCTGGCCATGAAGACCGGCCTGGATCGGGTTGTGGATATAGCCGCAAAATTTCATTTTTCGACACCACTTAAACCCTACCCGTCGCTGGCCCTGGGCGCCTTCGAGGTCATACCGCTGGAGCTGGCCCGGGCCTATTGCGTTTTTGCTGCGGAGGGCGTGCAACCGTTTCCGCTATCCTTAAAAGGGGTTGTGGACGAAAATGACCGGATCCTCGAGCATCAGCATCTCAATATCGAGCGCATAATACCGCCGGCCGAAGCTTTCATCATGAACAGCATGCTGCAGGGTGTGGTCAAGGAAGGCACCGCCCGTTCGCTGCAATGGCGGGGTGTGACCTGGCCGGTTGCCGGCAAGACCGGAACGACCAACGATTTTAGAGATGCCTGGTTTGTGGGCTATACGCCGGATATTCTCGCTCTGGTCTGGGTGGGGTTTGACAACGGGGATCCGATTAAGGCCACCGGCGCAGCCGCGGCACTACCGATCTGGGCCGACCTGATGAACGCCATCCCCCAGTACCGATCTGAAACCCAGTTTAACATCCCGCGGGGAGTTGAAAAAATTTTGGTTTGCCCGGTCACCGGCCGGCCGGCGGTTGATGGCTGCCCCGAACCGGTGGAGGTGTATTTTCTGACAGGCCACACGCCGGGTGGGCATTGTCCGCTGCACGCTAAAGACGGCATCGCCGGAAAAATAATTAAAGGCGTAAGGGGGCTCATCAATGACGATTAAAGCCATGCAAATCATCTGCCTGGCTCTGCTGGCCGCATTGCTGGTTGGATGTCCAAAACCGCCCTTAGAAGGATATCCCTCTGAAGCTGAGGAAACAACGACATCTACAGAAGCGGCTGAAGATAACCCGCGCGTTGCAGCCTCGTTGCAATTGACCGACCAGGGGCGCCGCCTGGTGGAGGACCGCCGGCCGGATCGGGCCATCCGGGTATTGGAACAGGCCGTTAGCCTCCATCCCGGCAACGGCCAGAATTACTATTATCTTTCCGAGGCCTGGCTGATGAAAGGCTTCGCGGATCAGGCAAAGGAGTTCAACCAGCTGGCGGAAATCCATCTGAAAGATGACAGCCAGTGGATGATTCGGGTGGCTGAGCAGGCGGATAGGATAGCGGAATTGGAGAAATAGAAAAGCAGCCTCTAAAATTCATCTATTCCGCCTGCGGCGGACAGGCGCCCAATGACTGTGTTTCCCCGAGAGAACGGGATTACACACCTATTTTTATGAATATTAAGGTGTGCATCAAACCGATTCGAAATACTCGAATACTAGCGTGTATACTCCGTTTTCGAATCGGTTTGCGTTTTGCCCTTGGACGTGATCTGCTATTTTTGAGACTGCTTTTATTAGTTATTACAGTCCCTAATTACAGTGTTCAAAAGGTTTCAGACACAAATCTACACACACTATTTTGATGCGTTTGTAAGTTGTAATATTCAGAGAAAGATTCTTTACAAGTATTTAAATTTCCTTAGATTAACCATCATACCCAAAAGTACTGCCAAGATAAGGAGATAAAAAGATGAATAATGCGGAAATTACTGTATACGGTGCCCACTGGTGCCCGGACTGCCGGCGCAGCAAGCAGTTTCTGGGCGAACACCAGATCCCCTACAACTGGGTGGATATTGAACAGGACCCGCAGTCCGAAGCGTTCGTGATCGAAAAAAGCGACGGCAAACGGATCATCCCGACAATTACCTTTGCCGACGGCTCTTTTCTGGTGGAGCCCAGCAATGCGGAGCTGGCCGCCAAACTGGGGCTGAAAACCAAAGCCGCCCGCAGCCATTACGACCTGATCGTTTTAGGCGGCGGTCCCGCCGGACTGACGGCCGCCCTTTATACGGCCCGCGAAGCCATCGACACCCTGGTGATCGAACGTGCCGCCTTCGGCGGACAGGCCGCCGGGACCGAAAAACTGGATAACATGCCCGGGTTTCCGGATGGCGTTACCGGAATCGACTTCTCCGAGCGCCTGCGCCGACAGGCTGAACGCTTCGGTGTGGAGCTGCTGCAGGCCCAGCAGATTGCCGCCGTTCACAGCCCCGACAATTACCACTGCGTCACAACCGAAGACGGCAGCCAGTACAGTTCCGACACGCTGTTGATTGCCACCGGCAGTCGCTACAAACGGCTGAACGTGACGGGCGAAAACGAGTACATCGGTGCCGGGGTTCATTTTTGCGCAACCTGCGACGGGCCTTTCTACAAGGGCAAGC
>Ga0265303_10000020_pt1 | contig 59933 bp, 61 predicted proteins | sample Helome_2_FD_192494 | JGI IMG/M metagenome (GOLD analysis project Ga0265303, IMG submission 192494) | Marine sediment microbial communities from subtidal zone of North Sea - Hel_20160317 (Illumina Assembly) | ecosystem: Environmental > Aquatic > Marine > Subtidal zone > Sediment ... | reverse complement strand
CCTTCAGTACCGGCATGGCACACAGCGCGGCAATGCGGGTCAGGGCATTACGGGTAAATTCCTGCTTGATGAAGGTGGCGATCATCTTCGCCACACCCTCGCTGGACTTCAGGGAGATATTGCCGATAAAACCGTCGCAGACGATGACATCGAAATTGCCCTTGAAGATGTCATCACCCTCGGCAAAACCGGTATAGTTCAGGCTGCTCCCGGCGATCAGGTGTGCCGCTTCCTTGACCTGCTCGTTGCCCTTCATTTCCTCTTCGCCGATATTCAGCACACCGATGGACGGATGCCGGTTGCCATCGACCGCGCTGGCAAGTTCCGAGCCCATCAGGGCAAACTGCAGCAGATGCTCGGCATCGACATCGACATTGGCGCCGAGGTCCAGCATCCAGGTATGCTTTTTCTCGGTTGGCAGTGCGGTACAGATCGCCGGGCGGTCGATCCCCGGCAGCATTTTCAGGACAAAGCGCGAGGTCGCCATAAGCGCGCCGGTATTGCCGGCGCTCACACAGGCATGTGCGCTGCCGCCCTTGACCAGGTTGAGTGCAACACGCATGGAAGAATCTTTCTTGTTGCGCAGCGCATGCGACGGCAGTTCGTCCATCTCCACGGTCTCACTAGCATGCTGCACGCGCAGCTGGCTGTTGCCGCTGGCTGCGGCCTTCGACAGTGCGGCGTTGAGCTCCGTTTCGTCGCCGACCAGAATATAGTCGATATCCGGGTTTTTTTCGGCTGCCAGCACGGCAGCGGGCACCACGACAGCCGAACCAACGTCGCCGCCCATCGCGTCCAGCGCAATCGTGACGCGATCAGTCATATCGCGCACGTTTGTGCTGCCTGAGCAGCACCGGAATAACGCCTGATGGCTTCAACAGGATGCAGGACGTTCAGTCCAGATCTTTGTTGATGACCTTGCGACCCCTGTAGAACCCGTCGGCACTGATATGGTGACGCAGGTGAGTCTCGCCGGTTGTCGGCTCGATGGAAAGCGTGCTTGCAGTCAGCTTGTCATGCGATCTGCGCATCCCGCGCCGGGATGGCGTTTTGCGGTTCTGCTGTACGGCCATGTTGATAACTCCTCTTTACGGCTGTTTCTGTTTCAATTCCGCCAGTACCGCGAACGGATTCTCGCGTGTCTCGTTCGCGGACGGCTGATAATCTTTCGTAATGCCCTCACAGCGGGCATCCTGCTGGTGCAACGGCACGAGCGGCAGGGCCAGCAACACCTCGTCCGAGACGATATCCGCCACGCTGGCCGGCTCACCCGTTACCAGCAACGCCTCGTAGCAATCCGGCAATCCGGCAACCGCTGCCTCGTCCTGGACCAGGCCGAGCCGGAACTGCAGGTCGAGCGCCTGCACGACCGGCTCGAGGCATCGCTGGCATTCCTGCGTGACCTCGCCGCGGATCGTCCCCGCGAGGAACCGGACACCGGCCGGGTCCTTGCCCAGCTCGAACACCACCTGCAATTCGCCGTCACTGGAAACCAGGGCCGGCAACACCCGCTCGAGCCGGGCCAGCGGCATGCGGCCTTGCAATGCGCGGCCTGCCTCGGCTGTTGCCAGCAGATCGAGACGCTCCGGCAGATGGTCAATCATAACCCGCTTATACTATCGATTGACCCCGGCACTGTCAAAAGGAAAACACTGATAATCCTGAATTTTCCCGCCCGCCCGTTTGCGGCCCGCTATTGACAGGACCGGGGAAATTCCGTAGTTAAAAGATCCGTTAACCCGTCACCTGGATTCCACTTGATCAAGAAAATCCTGATCGCCAACCGCGGCGAAATCGCCGTCCGCATCATCCGCGCCTGTGCCGAGGCCGGCATCACCTCCGTGGCCATCTATGCGGACGCCGACCGCCATGCCCTGCATGTCAAGAAAGCGGACGAGGCCTATAACATCGGGCCTGAGACGATCGCCGGTTACCTGAATGCACACCGCATCGTCAATCTGGCCGTGGCCGCCGGCTGCGATGCCCTGCATCCCGGCTATGGCTTTCTCTCCGAGAATCCGCTGCTGGCCGAGATCTGCCGGCTGCGGCACCTGCGCTACATCGGCCCGGATGCACGGGTGATCACCCGCATGGGTGACAAGGTCGCGGCCCGCCAGGCCATGATCGAGGCCGGTATCCCGGTCATCCCCGGCAGTGACGGCAACCTGGGCAGCCTTGACGAGGCCGTGGCACTGGCCGCGGAGTTCGGCTACCCCGTCATGCTGAAAGCCACCTCCGGCGGCGGCGGCCGCGGGATCCGCCGCTGCGATTCGGAGCAGGATCTGCGCAGAAATTACGACCGGGTGCTGTCGGAGGCCGCCAAGGCCTTCGGGGCGGCGGACATCTTCATGGAAAAGTGCATTGTTCGTCCGCGGCACATCGAGGTGCAGGTGCTGGCCGACAGTCACGGCAACTGCATCCACCTGTTCGAGCGCGACTGCTCCATCCAGCGCCGTCACCAGAAACTCGTCGAGATCGCACCCTCGCCGCAACTGGACGAGGCGCAGCGCGAGCATCTCGGCGAGATGGCCGTGCGCGCGGCGAAGGCCGTGCACTATGAAAATGCGGGCACCGTCGAGTTCCTGCTCGACGACGACGGCCGTTTCTATTTCATGGAAATGAACACGCGCCTGCAGGTCGAACACACCGTGACGGAGGCCATTACCGGCATCGACATCGTACGGGAACAGATACGCATTGCCGAGGGCCAGCCGCTCGGTTTCGCACAGGATGACATCCAGCGGCGCGGCTACGCCATGGAACTGCGCATCAACGCGGAGGACCCGAAGAACGATTTTCTACCGAGCTTCGGCAAGATCACGCGCTACTTCGCACCGGGCGGACCCGGCGTGCGTACGGATGGCGCGATCTACACTGGTTACGAGATCCCGCCCTGCTATGATTCCATGTGCGCCAAGCTGACGGTGTGGGCGCTGAACTGGGAGGATCTGCTGAACCGGGCCGACCGCGCCCTGCAGGATATCGGCGTGTACGGGGTCCGCACCACGATTCCCTACTACCGGGAGATACTCAAGGTACCGGCTTTCAGGCAAGGCGTATTCGACACCGGGTTTGTCGAAGACCACCCGGAGCTCGTCGACTACCGGACCAGTCGCCCCACGCGTGAGCTGACGGCGGCCATCACCGCAGCAATTTCGGCACACCTGGGCATGTAACCCATAACACCAACGGACACGACATGACGACAGTACATATCACGGACGTTATCCTGCGCGATGCCCACCAGTCGCTGATCGCGACGCGCATGCGCACGGAGGACATGTTACCGGCGTGCGAACGGCTGGACCGGATCGGCTACTGGTCGCTCGAGGTGTGGGGCGGTGCCACGTTCGATGCCTGCCTGCGCTATCTCAAGGAAGACCCCTGGCAGCGGCTCGAGGAGCTGCGCGTGGCGCTGCCGAATACGCGCCTGCAGATGCTGTTGCGCGGCCAGAACCTGCTGGGATACCGGCACTACAGCGATGATGTGGTCGAGGCCTTCGTCAAGCAGGCTGCCGATGCCGGCATCGACGTATTCCGCATCTTCGATGCGCTGAACGACACACGCAATCTGAGAACCGCGATCGATGCCGTGCGCGCCGTCGGCAAGCATGCCCAGGGCACCATCTGCTACACCACCAGCCCGGTACACAATACGGCGGCATTCGTCAGCATGGCACGTGAACTGGCAGACATGGGCTGCGACAGCATCGCGCTCAAGGACATGGCCGGCCTGATGACGCCCATGGTGACCGGCAAACTGGTGCGCGAGATCACGCAGGCAACCGACCTGCCGCTGCACCTGCACAGTCATGCCACCGCCGGCACCGCCGAAATGTGCCTGCTGAAGGCCATCGAAAATGGCTGTTGCCATATCGACACGGCCATTTCGGCCTTCTCCGGCAGTACCAGCCACGCAGCGACCGAGAGCCTGGTCGCAGCGTTACGTAACACGGAGTACGACACCGGGCTGGACCTCGATGCCTTGCAGGAAATCGGCATGTATTTTCGTGACGTGCGCAAGAAGTATCACCAGTTCGAGAACGACTACCTCGGACCGGACACGCGCGTGCAGGTCTACCAGGTCCCCGGCGGCATGATCTCCAACTTGCATTCACAGCTGCGTGAACAGGGGGCGCTCGATCGAATCGAGGACGTGTTCGCTGAAATCCCGGCGGTCCGCAAGGACCTGGGTTACCCGCCGCTGGTGACCCCGACTTCCCAGATCATCGGTGCACAGGCCGTGCTGAACGTACTCACCGACAAGCGCTATTCGACCATCACCAACGAGGTGAAACACTACCTGCAGGGCCGCTACGGCAAGGCACCGGCGCCAGTCGACCCGTCCGTGCAGCAGCAGGCCATCGGCAAGGAGGATGTCATCGACGTACGCCCGGCCGACCTGCTCAGCGACGAAATGGATCGCCTGCGCAGCGAGATCGGCGAGCTGGCGGAGAGCGAGGCGGATGTGCTGACCTACGCCATGTTCCCGGAAATCGGCAAGGAGTTCCTTAAACAGCGCAGCAGGAATGCCCTGATACCCGAACCGCTCGAGCCCGTCGGTGAAACGCCGGAGACGCGCACGCGCCCGACCGAGTTCAACGTCACCCTGCACGGCGAGACCTATCACATCAAGGTCACGGGCACCGGCCATCGCACCCTTGCCAACCGGCCGTTTTACATGACTGTCGACAGCGTGCCGGAAGAGGTACTGGTGGAGACACTGGACGAGATTGTCATCGGCGAGAAAGAGGCCGCACCGGCCGCCGGCGGCAGCCGGCGACCACGCGCCACCGAGCCCGGCCACGTCACGGCCTCCATGCCCGGCACGATCATCGATGTCCTGGTTGCGGTCGGCGACACCGTCGAGGCCGGCACACCGGTGCTGATAACCGAGGCGATGAAGATGGAGACCGAGATCCAGGCACCGATAGCCGGTCGTATCACGGCCGTGCATGTCGCCAAGGGAGATACCGTGAATCCCGACGAGACCCTGGTGGAAATCGATGGCGGGCAGTAGGCGCCCGCTGGTCCTGGCCTCCTCCTCGCCCTACCGGAAGCAACTGCTCGACCGCCTGGGACTGGCCTTCAGCACGGTCAGCCCCGACATCGACGAGACCGCCCTGCCCGGCGAGACACCGGACGCGCTGGTTGAACGCCTGGCGGAACAGAAGGCACGTGCCGTCGGCGAGCTCCATCAGGGGCTCATCATCGGCTCCGACCAGGTGGCGACCATCGATGATGACATCCTCGGCAAGCCCGGCAACCACGAAAAGGCGGTTGCACAGCTCACGCGACTGTCCGGGAATCGCGTCACCTTCCACACCGGTCTGTGCCTGCTGGATACCGCACACCACGAAGCACAGATCGACGTCGTGCCATTTACGGTACAGTTCAGAGAATTGAGCGCTGCACAGATCGAACGCTATTTACACGCCGAGCAGCCGTACAACTGCGCCGGCAGCTTCAAGTCCGAAGGACTTGGTATCACGCTGTTTGAAAAGCTGCTGGGCGAGGATCCCACGGCACTGGTCGGACTGCCGCTGGTAAAGTTGACAGAAATGCTTTCCAGGGCGGGAATTGATTTACCCTGATCACCCACACCGGAAACAGAATGATTTCACACGGATGCCCGCTTGCGCTCCATACACATCATTTACCCGTGAATCGGCAAACACGGACCGGCTAACAAGCAGTATCAGTCGCTTGAGCAGAAACGCCAGATTGCTTCGTCAGGAATGTCTTCGGCTGGTACAGCCGGGGGCGCAGAAACAACACCGGTTTCAGGCAGTCAGGTCTTGCAGCTGTGTGTATTCGAATTCGATGAATCCGCCGCGGTTGTTTTCCAGCCAGTAGAGCAGTTCGGCCCAGGTTACACGGTCTTTCTTTGCATCCCGCTCATTCAACTCATGAATGCCGAGACCCTGCCCGGCAACACTGACGTAGTGCTGGGTATCGCGAATACGTGCAATGACGGGAATATCAAGTTTATTGAGAAAGCGCTCCAGCTTGTCAACGGCCCTGGTGCGAATGCGTGTGCGGTTTGTAACAATGGCCAGGCGGGTATTGTGAGCGCGCGCCTTGCCGACCAGTAACAAATCCCTGATGAAGTCGGCCGTCGAATGGATATCGATTGACGAGGGTAAAACCGGAATGAGTATGATGTCGGCTTCAGCCACACGGTCTTCGATGTCCACCAGGGCGCAACCGGCCGGCGTGTCGGTAATGATATAACGGGTATCTGGCGAGACCCTCATCTGCCAGGCACGCGTGGTGCCCGCGGGCGGCGGTTCGTATGCGGCAACGCCGTGAATCTGTGGTCGGCTGGACGGGCGCTCTTTCAGCCAGCGCATGCTGGAGGCTTGTTTGTCATAGTCGAACAGTGCTGTCGTGTAACCATGGGAGGCACAATAGCTGGCCAGATTAGTGGCAATCGTGGTTTTACCGCAACCACCCTTGGTGTTCATGACGCTGATTTTCAGCACGTTCGAATAAGCCTTCTCAACTGGGAACGTTGATAGAAATATTTCCCTAGGATTTTAGCAGGATTGCCGACCACGTCCAGCGGATTGGCTCGCACGCATCCTGCAATAGCCAAGGATAGCGTGTGAGCAGGTTCGATGCCTATAGACTACCCAGAGTTGTGTCACCGGGGCATTCTTTTGCTGCAGCCTGCGCAGAACTGAATGAATATAATGGAAAAGTCCGCGATTATTACACGCCGCCGCCGAGCCCCGGTGAGCGCGGCCCGGCAATCCCCGAGAGTTCTCTGGTCGTCGGCTGGTCAAATACCTGGCGAAACAACCCCTTTCACTGCATTGGTGCCGCCGGGAATCCTGGCTGAATGACGGGAACAGGTTGCAACCTGTCCTTTATAGAACCCTGATATAGCCCCGCTTGCCAATGCTTTCGCGAACAAGCGGGCAATCATTGCCTCTGTGGCTTCTGTGATGGCTGTCTTCCCTGCGTCCCGGCGCGAGAACAAATTATTTAACCGTCCCCGCACCCTCGACCATCATCTTGCCCATGGCCCGCGCCATGGCGACGCCAATGCGCTCGGTGATGCGCTCCAGCAGGTCGGGTTCCTGGGTGAAGTCGACGATATCCTTCGCGCCAATGACCTCGCGCGCAACATAACCGGCACTGCCAAACTCATCGACCAGCCCCATCTCGACACTCTCCTCACCCGTCCAGACCAGACCGGTAAACAATTGCGGATCATCCGTCAGCTTGTCCCCGCGCCCTTCACGCACTGAGCTCTTGAAATGATCGTGTATCGAACCCAGCAGCTTCTGCACATGCTCGACATCCGATTCCTTGCTCGGCAGGAAGGGATCGAGAAAGCCCTTGCTCTCGCCGGCGGTATACAGACGCCGCTCGACACCCAGTTTGTCCAGCGTATCGACAAAACCGAAGCTGTCCATGCGCACACCGATGGAGCCGACGATGCTGGATTTATTGGCATAGATTTCATCGGCAGCCGACACCACGTAATAGCAGCCGGACGCGCAGATATCGGTGACCACGGCATACAACTTCGTGTCGGGATGCAGCTCGCGCAGCCGGTGGATTTCGTCATAGATATAGGATGACTGTACCGGGCTGCCGCCCGGTGAGTTGGCGCGCAGGATCACACCGGCCGTTTTCTTGTCCTTGAAGGCATCGCGCAGTCCGCCGATGACGGTATCGGCACTGGCCTCGGTCGAATCCGAAATCGCACCGGACAGTTCCACCAGCGCGGTATGTTTCTCGCCGACGGCAGTCACCTCGCTCCAGTCGCGCGGCAGGTACAGTATCAACAGCGCCAGCAGGTACAGTGCCAGCAGGACCTTGAAAAAAATACTCCAGCGCCGTGCACGGCGCTGTTCGTTGACAGCGGCAAACACCAGCCGCTCCACGATATCCCTGTATCCGCCGTCATCAGCGTGGAGAGTGCCGCCCAATCGTTCCTTGTCTGACATATCGTTTCCCTGAGTTGAAAATCACTGATCCGGAAAATAACCCCTGCCGCTCATCCACACCGGCATATCGGTCACACTATCGAGGCAAACCAGCGGATTGTGCCGGCTCAATCGTTCTTCCGCATGTACTCCCGTACGCACGGCAATCTTGGCAGCGCCGGCATTGGTCGCCATTTCCATGTCATATTCGGTGTCGCCGACCATGAACGTTTCTTCCGGCGCCACCGACAATTCTTCCATGACTTCAAGCAGCATCTGCGGGTGCGGCTTCGAGATTGCCTCATCCGAACAGCGCGTGGCATCGAAATAATCACTCAGCCCGGTCTCGCCCAGCACCCGGATGAGGCCGCGCCGCGCCTTGCCGGTGGCGACCCCCAGCAGGATATCGTTCGACTTGAGCAGATCCAGCACCTCGCGGGCACCCGTGAACAGGTCAGAACCCTCATGGGCAAACCAGTGCTCGCGATAAGCCTCGACGAACGACCGGTGGAAGTCGGCGTCGCGACCGGGCACCAGTGTATCGATCGCCTCGCGCAAACCCAGCCCGATGATGTCCCTGACGGTAGCGTCGTCCATCGGCTCGAGGCCCAGGTCGGCAATGGACGCGTGCAGGCAGTGAACGATCTGCGCCTCCGAGTCCATCAGCGTCCCGTCCCAGTCAAACACAATACATCGAATACTGTCTGTCATGTCATGCCCTGTGTCGGCGTTCGGGGGCAGATTATGAAGATTCCAGCCGCTCCAGGACAGCCCTCAGATCTTCATCGAGCGGCGCACTGATATCGATCACCGCACCGTCCGGATCACTAAATGCCACCCGGTGCGCATGCAGAAACATGCGCCGCAGCCCCGCTTCCCGCATTTCCGTATTGAATGTCCGGTTCCCGTATTTGGTATCGCCGGCCAGCGGATGACCGATATGGGCCGCATGCACCCGGATCTGGTGGGTCCGGCCCGTGTGGAGCACCGCCTCTACCAGCGTGGCACCACGGAACCGGTCCACCGGCCGAAATACCGTCATCGCCGCCTTGCCCGCCGCATCCACCCGTACAATCCGTTCACCGCCTTGCAGCGTATTCTTGCGCAACGGCGCCTCGACCGTGCGTTCTCCGCCCGCCCACTCCCCTGCCACCACTGCCAGGTAATATTTTTCGACCGTGCCGGAACGCAGCTGTTCGTGAAAGGCACGCAAAAAACTGCGCCGCCTGGCAATCACCAGGCAACCGGAGGTGTCGCGGTCCAGGCGGTGGGCCAGCTCGAGGTACGGCGCCGCCGGGCGTTCGGCACGCAGCACCTCGATTACGCCCTGGCTCACGCCACTGCCGCCGTGCACCGCCATACCGGCTGGTTTGTTCAGCACCAGGCAGCGCGCATTCTCAAACAGGATGTGCCTGGCAAGCCCGCCGGGCGGTACCCGTACCTTCCGCGGCGCTGCCGTCGTCGCCACGCGCACTGGCGGGATCCGCACCGTGTCGCCGGCACAGACCTTGTACTGTGCCTTGATGCGCCCGCTGTTCACACGCACCTCGCCGCGTCGCAGGATACGATAGATATGGCTGCGCGGTACGCCCTTGAGGTGGCGCGCCAGAAAATTGTCGATGCGCTGGCCGGCCTCTTCAGCCGTCACGCTGACCTGGCGCACTTTTGGATGGCTCTTTACAACGGGTTCGTTCATAAGGAAATTTTCAACTGATACGGACGTGGCAATGTCCCCACCAACAGCAGGTAATATACCCACGCACATTTGCGGGTAATGATCAGGGTTGCTATAGTGCGCCCTCGGAATATGTGACGATCTGGTAATAAACCGTGATCTGTCGTTTCCGACCAACGATTTTTACCGGGGCTGTTGGCCGTTCGATTAACCAACATTCTCCAAATTTTCAGCCGTATGTTGTAAACATACTATCAAATAATCAACAAACGCTCCCATGGAACACACCGCCGTGTATTACACAGTTATTGTCTGCCTTACCGTACTGACGGGCATGATTCTGCCCCGTTCCGGCCGGTGCAGCGACGGCACGTGTGTCCGGGTCGAGCGAATGAGAGACAACCCATATGAAACGAATGCTGATCAATACCACGCAGCCCGAAGAGCTGCGTGTCGCCATGGTCGATGGCCAGAAACTCTACGACCTTGATATCGAGGTCCCCTCCCGAGGCCAGAAAAAGTCCAACGTATACAAAGGAAAAATCACCCGCATCGAGCCCAGCCTCGAAGCAGCCTTTGTCGATTACGGTGGCAACCGCCATGGCTTCCTGCCGCTAAAGGAAATCGCCCGCAGCTACTTCACTGAAGAGGCCCGCCAGGCAGGCGGTCGCCAGAGTATCCGCGATGCCCTGAAGGAAGGTCAGGAACTGGTGGTGCAGGTGGAAAAGGAGGAACGCGGCAACAAGGGTGCCGCCCTCACCACCTTCATCAGCCTGGCCGGTCGTTACCTGGTGCTGATGCCAAATAATCCGCGCGCCGGTGGGGTATCGCGCCGCATCCAGGGCGAGGACCGTAACCTGGTGCGCGAGGCCATGAGCAACATGATCATCCCGGAGGATATGGGCATGATCGTACGCACGGCCGGTATCGGACGCAGCGGCGAGGAACTGCAGTGGGACCTCGACTACCTCGTCCACCTGTGGTCGGTGATCGAACAGGCGGCTGCCGAGCAGCGCGCCCCCTTCCTGGTCTACCAGGAAAGCAACGTCATCATCCGCGCCCTGCGCGACTATCTGCGCAACGACGTCACCGAGATCCTGATCGACAGCCAGGAGGTTCACGACGAGGCCCGTGAGTTCATGGAACGGGTCATGCCGCACAACCTGGGCAAGCTGAAGCTCTACCAGGACCGAATACCGCTGTTCAACCGTTTCCAGATCGAGTCGCAGATCGAGTCCGCCTTTCAGCGCGAAGTCCGGCTGCCCTCGGGCGGCGCGCTCGTCATCGACCATACCGAGGCACTGATTTCCATCGACGTCAACTCGGCCCGCGCCACCAAGGGTGGCGATATCGAGGAGACCGCACTCAATACCAACCTCGAGGCGGCCGACGAAGTCGCGCGGCAGTTGCGTATTCGCGACCTGGGAGGGCTGGTCGTGATCGATTTCATCGACATGCAGCCGGCCCGCAACCTGCGCGAGGTCGAAAACCGCTTGCGCGATGCGCTCAAGGTCGACCGTGCACGGGTGCAGATTGGACGCATCTCGCGTTTCGGTCTGCTGGAGATGTCGCGCCAGCGCCTGCGCCCGTCGCTCGGCGAGTCCAGCCAGATCGTCTGTCCGCGCTGTACCGGCCAGGGCACGATCCGCGGCGTCGAGTCACTGTCGCTGTCAGTGCTGCGCATCATCGAAGAAGAGGTCATGAAGGAAGGCACCCAGCGGGTGATCGCGCACGTACCGGTCGATGTGGGCACCTACCTGCTGAATGAAAAGCGCGACCTGCTGGCCGAGCTCGAGGCACGCCACAAGATCCCGGTTATGCTGATTCCGTCACCGGCGCTGGAGACACCTGAATTCGATGTGCAACGCATCCGTATGGATGACAGTGCCGAAATCAGGGGCGTGGCCAGCTACGACATGACGAAAACGCCGGAGCAGCCCGAGGTGGCGCTGCCACAGGCCGAAGCGGCGGCCGCGGCCGCGGAAGTTCCCGCCGTCAAATCCGTCAAACCGGCGGCACCGGCACCACAACCCGTCGCCAGGGCCGCTACCCGCCAGGAAAAGAAACCCGGCCTGCTGAAGCGGCTGGTTGCCAGCCTGGTCGGCGGTGACAGCAGCAGCGAGTCGCACAAACCTCAGGCCAGCCGTCAGGGCAAACCGCAGGAGCAGCGACGCAGCAGCAGCGACAGCAGTGGACGTCGGAACAATCGCAGTCGTCGCGACAGCGGCCGGCGTACCGATGACCGCCAGACAGGTGCACGCCGCGGCAAACCGGCCGCTTCCCGCTCGCGCCAGCAAGCCGGGCAGCAGCAAACCGCTGCGCGCAAACAAACCACGCGGGCTGACACACCGCCACCCGGCAAGGAGGCATCCGCCGGCGGCGAACAGGCCCAGGATCAGCCGAAACGTCGCTCGCGACGCGGGCGTCGCGGTGGCAGGCGGCGTTCCTCCGGAAAGAGCCGTGAGCAGACCGCCACCACTTCGCAAGACCAGACCGCTGCCAGCGACAAACCGGCCAGCAACGCACAAGCGCCTGCCAGCTCCGGGAATCGCCGTCCCGCGGCGGACACAGGCACACCGGTTACACGCGAGACCGCGCCGGTGCCAGCCGCCAGCACGGCGCCGGCCACGGCGCCGCCAGCGGTGGTCGACAAGCCGGGCGTAGCATCGAACGAGGGTACGGGGAACAGGGGCGGCCAGCCGTCAGCAGGCCAGGACGCGCAACCGGCGGTCAAGGAGAACATACCCGCGGAGTAACACCGCGCACGGCGGGCCTGGGCGTGCCTGCTGCAAGTGGCCGGAATTACAGGCCGTGCTGACGGCGGATCGTTTCCAGCAGCCCGGCAGAGGCTTCCTCGATCAGGTCGAGGACGCGTTCGAAACCGGTGGCCCCGCCGTAATAGGGGTCCGGAACATCCTTGGTACCGGGGACCGATGCAAACTCGAGGAACAGTTGCAGTTTCGGGCTATGCTCGGGCGAGCACAGGCCAGACAGGTCGTCATAATTGCTGCTGTCCATCGCCAGCACGTAGTCAAACTGGTCGAAGTCGGCCGGACTGACGCGCCGCGCCCGCTGTGAGCTGAGGTCGATGCCGCGCCGCATGGCCGCTGCCGAGGCCCTGGCATCAGGCACATCGCCGATATGGTAGGCGTGGGTACCGGCCGAATCGATTACAATCCGTTCGGCGAGCGCATGCTCACTGACCAGTTTTTCGAATACACCCTGGGCAGTCGGCGAGCGACAGATATTGCCCATGCAAACAAACAAGACTTTTACGGTGTCCATACTGAGAAATCATCTAATTGCCGGTAAGCCGCCGACCCGGCATGCTGTGCTCAGCGCGGCGTTCCGGTCAGTAAAAGCCGGCCCGCGACGTGGCTGACCGGTTTTTGGTAGTCTTGGCATTATAACGGCACGGTATGTCGCACGCGAGTCCCGCCTGGCTGAAGCGCGGCATGCACGACCCCCGGCTGATACCGAACGCAATGGATAAACAGCATTTTGCACTAGACCGGAAACACGAACGGATCGACACGGAGATTCCCTGTCGACTGGGTGTGCCGGGTGCACGGCAGTATGAGGGGACCATTATCAACCTGTCCGCCGGTGGCCTGCGTCTGGCATGCAACCTGGAAACCTACGAGGCCATCATTCCGGCCGAGCAGCGGACGCCTGGCCAGGTCATCGATGTGCTTGTGGACGTGAAGTTTTCCCTGCAACCGGACGAACAGCCCGAGATGGAACTGCAGCTCACCGCCCAGGTGATACACTCTGAACGGCTCGCGCAGGACAGCTTCCATATCGGTATCCAGTACACGGACATGCGCAAGCCGGATTTCAACCTGCTCGATGACTATATCAACGCGGCACTCGCCCCCGGCAAGTGAATGCCCGGTCGCGCCGGTGACGGCCTAGCCGCCGAGCAAAGAGGCAACCCGCTCGAGATCCGCCTGGGTGTCCACACCCGGACCGGGTCGTTGCTGTGCTATCCCCACATGGATCCTCTTGCCATGCCAGAGGACCCGCAACTGTTCCAGTTTCTCGATCTGCTCCAGCGGTGACGGCTCAAGCGTGCCGTAGGCCTGCAGGAAGTCGACGCGATAAGCATACAGGCCCAGGTGGCGCAGTGCCGTTTGCCCGGCATCGGCATCGCCGTCACGGTCATATGGTACCGGTGCACGGCTGAAATACAGGGCATAACCATCCCGGTCAAGCACGGCCTTGACCACGTTGGGATCCTGCCATTCCTGCCTGTCCGGCAACGGGCAGGCCAGCGTGGCAACCACGGCGTCGCCGTGCTGCGCCAGACCCGCCGCGACCTGGCTGATGAGTGCAGGCGGCATCAGCGGCTCGTCCCCCTGCAGGTTGACGACGATACAGTCATCGGCCCAGCCGGACATTGCCGCGACTTCTGCAATGCGCTCGGTACCCGAGGCATGGGTTGCGGCTGTCATGCAGGCCACGGCACCGAAATCCCCTGCCGCGGACTCGATGCGCCGATCATCCGTTGCTATCACGACCTCGTCGGCACCACTTTGCATGGCCCGCTCATACACATGCTGCAGCATCGGCCTGCCCGCCAGCGGCAACAGCGGCTTGCCCGGCAGGCGGGTCGAACCGTAGCGCGCGGGTATTACGACCTTGAAGGACCCCCCGGGCATGGACGGCTGCCCTAGATTTCTTCTTCAGCCGGGATGGCACGTGCCTCGTTCGCCAGCATGACCGGGATATCATTCTCTATGGGGAATGCCAGCCGGTCCGCCTTGCAGACAAGTTCCTGCTCCCCCTTCCTGTACAGCAGCGGCCCCTTGCACATGGGACACGCCAGTATCTCAAGCAACTTGTTGTCCACATCAGTCTCCAGTCAGTTCCAGTAACGCCGGCCCGTCCCGGGACCCGGACCAAACCCGCTGTTCGAGCAATTCATCCAGCCGGTCCCTGAATGCCGCTTTCATATCCACTTCAGCCGGCACATACCAGACATCGTCGCCGGCAAAGTAACGGCATTTTACCGCATCTTTCTCCGTCATAAGTATCGTCCGGCCATCGCCGAAGGCAATATCTTCAGCCAGGAAACGATGGTGATCGGGAAATTCATGCACCTCCACCATACGCAGATCTCGCTGCAGGGCACGAAAAAACCGCTGCGGATTGCCGATGCCGGCAACCGCGTGCACCGGTTCCGACTGGAAGTCGGACAGCTTGCGCCGGGTCCCGTCCGACAGCCGGTACACATCGCCGGTGAACATGCGCATCGGGTGTTCCCTGCCTGCACCGAGGCCGTTCACGACCACCAGGTCGACCTCGTCCAGGCGAGACACGGGCTCGCGCAAGGGTCCCGCCGGCAACATGAAGCCGGAACCAAAACGGCGTATCCCGTCAATGACGGCAATCTCTATGTCGCGCCGCAGCGCGTAATGCTGCAAGCCATCGTCACTGATGATTATGTCACAGTCGCTATGTTGCACCAGGGCGTCTGCGGCGGCAACCCGATCCGGCCCAACCGCCATTGGACAGTGCGTTCGCCCGGCGAGCATAACGGCCTCATCACCCACCGTTGCCGGATCACTGTCAGGACGAACCTGCTGTGGCCACTGGCCCGCCGTGCCGCCGTATCCGCGCGCGATAATGCCCGGCCGGTAACCCTTGTCGCGCAGATAACTTGCCAGCCAGGCGACCAGCGGGGTCTTGCCGGTCCCGCCGACCGTGATATTGCCGACCACGATAACAGGCACCACTGCCCGGTGGCTGCGCAGCAGCCCGCGTCGATAGGCAAACCTGCGCAGGCGGACTGCAATTCGAAACAGCAGGGACAGGGGTGTCAGCAGCAACAGCCACGGACTGCGCGCATACCAGTGGTAATCCAGCCGCTTCATCCGGGATGCACCCGCGCGCGACGGGCGCGGTCTAGTCCCCGGCAGCCTTGGTGGTCGCTAGCGAGATCCGCGTCAGGCCGAGCTGACTGGTGGCATCGAGCACTGTCACAACCGACTGATGCGGCGAGTTGGCATCTGCCCGCACGATAACCGGCATGTCGGTACGATCACCGATCACTTTCGCGATCGCGCCCTTCAGCGTCTTCAGCTGGGTATTGACGACCTGTTCCTCGCCAATGAAATACCGGCCCTGGGCATCGACGATGATTTCCAGTGATTCGGCTTCCGGCGTGGTCGGTTCTGCACTGGCCTCGGGTAGTTCGACCTGGATGCGGGACTGGTGCTCGAAAGTCGTCGATACCATGAAGAAAATCAGCAGCAGGAAGACGACATCGATCAGCGGTGTCAGGTTGACATCCGGTTCGTCACTGTCACCCGGTTGCAGGTTCACGGGTTACCGCCCCCTGACTTGCGGGTCCCGTGCATGATCTCGACCATCAGCATGGCCTCCTGCTCCATGCGCAGGACCAGCATCCTGACACGCCCCCTGAAGTAGCGGTAAAACATCAGGGTCGGGATGGCGACCGACATGCCGGCGGCAGTCGTCAGCAGGGCTTCCGAAATACCACCCGCCAGGGCCCCCGGATTGCCGACACCCTGCGTGGTGATGGTCGAGAACACCTTGATCATGCCGATGACGGTGCCGAGCAGGCCGAGCAACGGGGTGATGGCGGCAATGGTGCCCAGGGTATTCAGGTAGCGCTCGAGTTCGTGCACGACGTGACGCCCGGTATCCTCGATACTCTCTTTCATCACCGCCCGGTCCTGGTGGCGGTTGACGATACCCGCGGCGAGGATCGAGCCGAGGGGTGAGCTGGCCTGTAGCTCGCGCATGTGTTCGTCGTTGAGCTGGTGGATTTTTTCCCAGCGCCAGACCTGTGCGACCAGGTGTTTCGGCAGTACCCGTCGCAATCGCAGTGACCACAGCCGTTCCGCGATAATGGCTACCGCGATGACCGAACATACAATGATGGGCAGCATCAGCCAGCCGCCCGCTTTCACCAGTTCCAGCACCGTATCACCGTCCTTTGTTGTCTGCCAGCAATCGTGACCGATGAGAATCATACTGTATTTGCGTCAATAGCCAAACCGCGTGGCGACCGGCTCCGGCCGCCGCCACAGGCGCGGCCATGACTGGCGATAACGGGTGACCTGCGGACGGGCGCTGCGCGGCGACAACCTGACGCTGATAGCGCCCGATTGTCCGGTCTCCAGCACCTGGCTGCCGTGTCCGGTATAGCGTGCGACCACTTCCGGGCGCGGAAAGCGGTAACGGTTGCGGTAACCGGCCGGGACCAGTGCGATCGCGGGATCCACGGCCTCGACGAACGCAGCCGTGGAAGAGGTCCTGCTGCCATGGTGCGGGACGACCAGCACCGTGCTGGCCAGGTCATCGCCCTCGCGCCGCAGCAGATCACGTTCCACCTCCTGCTCGATATCGCCGGTCAACAACAGGGCCTGACCGCCAGCGATGACGATATGCAGTACACAGGAGGCATTATTGCCGTGGTAATCATCGTCACCCGCCGGGTGCAGCAGCGCGAATTCAACCCCGTCCCATGACCAGCGCAGACCACGGCTGCACTGCTGCGTCCGCTCCCCGGTGAACGCGGCCGGCACACTCGTCAAAATACCGTCAACCGGAAATGCCTGCAGCAGCGAGCGGGCACCGCCGATGTGATCATTGTCGCCGTGGCTGATGACCAGACGATCGATGCGGCGCACACCCAGGTAGCGCAGGTACGGGGCTATAACGGCACGCCCGGTATCGAAATCCTCACCAAACGCCGGACCGGCATCATAGACCAGGGTATGCGTGGCCGTCCTGACAACGGCCGCCAGTCCCTGACCGACGTCCAGCAGGGTCATCCATACCTCACCGTAAGCCGGCTGCGGGCGCGCTGAAAACAACAGCGGCAACAATAATAATGCAGCCATCCAGCGACCGGGCACGCCACGCGGCATACACAGCACAGCCACACCGACCGTGGCCACAAGCAGCACCCAGGGTGCGGGTTGCGGCCAGTCCAGCAGGGAAAACCGGCAGGCTGCCAGCCATTCAAGCCCGTACCACAGCAGATCCAGCAGCCAGGCCGAGGCCTGCATCACCGCCAGACCGGCCGCCTCGCTCAGGCCATGCAGCATGGCACCGGCAAGCGCCAGCGGGACAACCAGGAAACTGACCCACGGGACAGCGACGATGTTCGCCAGCGGTGCGACCAGCGATACCTGCTGAAAAAACATCAACAGCATCGGTGCCATGCACACGGCCAGTACCACCGGTATGAACAGCCAGCGCCGCGCGCCTTGTGCCAATCCCTCGCGTCCGACCGTAAACCAGGCGATCACGCTGACCGCCCAGAACGACAGCCACCACCCGACAGACAGCAAGGATGCGGGATCGAGCAGCAGGGTGACCACGGCGGCCATGGCGATAACAGACGCAAACGACACCCGGCGACCGGACAGGATAGCGAGCATCAGCACGCTGACCATGACCAGCGCACGTTGCGCCGGGATGGCGAATCCCGACAGCAGTGCATACAGTAGCGCGGCGAGCAGGGCTGCAACGGCGGCGGCGCGCACGGCCGGTATGCGCAGGGACAAGGTGGAGGAAGCCGACCAGGCAGACCTCATACACCAGAAGACCAGTCCGGCGACCAGGCTGATATGCAAACCGGAAATGGCCATCAGGTGACTGGTGCCGGTTGCGCGCAACACTTGCCACTGCTCACTGCTGATACGGGTGCGCTCCCCGATCGTCAGCGCCTGCACCAGCGCCATCGACGGCAAACCGCCGGCCTGTGTTTCGATCGAGGTGGCCAGTCGGTTGCGCAGCGCGGCGATCGGGGTAACGCGGCCGGCATCGATGCGCCGGTTGCGGTTATCGGTGCGTACATAGCCGCTGGCACGAATGCGCTCTCGAAACAGCCACAACTCGTAATCGAACCCGCCTGCATTGGCATAACCAGCGGGCTGTTTCAGGCGCACGGCGAGCTGCCAGTGTTCCCCGGCCGCCACAGCGGGATGTTCACCGTACCAGTCCAGCCGTACCCGCACGTCGAATGGTTGCCAGTCCGACCCGTCGTGCAGCCGCCTGGCCTGCACCAGAAACCGTGTGCGCCGTTCCGCCTGTGCCACCGGCCGGTCTGCGACCGTGCCTTCAATGAGGACGGTCTTGCCCTGCAAGCGGTCGGGCACGCCTTGCGCGCTCAGTAAATGTGCGTGACAGGTCGCCCACAGGAAACCGAGGGCAAAGACTGCGAGCGGTCGCCAACGCCGCACGGACAGCCCGGGCAATGTGGCAACTGCCAGTGCCAGGGTGGAAACGGTTGGCAGAACCGCCTGCAGGTACAAAACCAGGATGCCTGCAACAAAGGAAACTGCGAGTAAAATCATGTTCTTCCCTGAACATAATAAAATCCGTCTTAATTAAATTATTGGTGGTTCTCCCGCAGGTGTCCGTCATCCAGGTAAACGATCCGGTCCATGCGCGCGGCAATTGACGGATCATGCGTCGCCACCAGCAGGCTGGTATCCAGCGCCTGGTTCAGTTCCAGCATCAGAGCATAGACCTGCGCGGCGTTGTGCTGATCGAGATTACCGGTCGGTTCGTCCGCTATCACGCAGCGCGGGTGTGTCACCAGGGCACGTGCGACCGCCGCGCGTTGCCGCTCGCCACCGGACAGTTCACCCGGCTTGTGCGTCAGGCGTGCGGACAGGCCGACCCGCTCCAGCATGCCGGCTGCCTGCTGCGACGCCTCTGCCGGCTGCACACCCCTGACCAGCAACGGCATGGCGACGTTCTCGAGCGCGCTGAATTCCGGCAACAGGTGGTGGAACTGATAGACGAAACCCAGCGCCCTGTTGCGCAAACTGCCGAGTGCCCGGGCTGTCAGTCCGGCAATCGGCTGGCCATCGATGGCGATGGTGCCGGCCGTCGGTTCATCGAGGCCGCCGAGCAGGTGCAGCAGGGTACTCTTGCCGCTGCCAGACGCGCCCATGATGGCCACCTGTTCACCCGCTGCCACGGCCAGGTCGACACCCTTGAGAATCTGCAGGGCCACCCTGCCCTCCTGAAAACTTTTCTCCAGACCGCGGCACTCGATCACGTTACTCATAACGCAACGCCGCCGCCGGTTGGGTACGCGCCGCCCGCCAGGCGGGATACAGTGTCGCCAGCAGGCTCAGCCCGAGGGCAACCGAGGCCATTCGCCAGACATCATCCCAGTGCAGTTCGGAAGGCACATCGCTGATGTAGTAAACATCCGCAGACAGGAACTGCACGTTGAAGAAACTCTCGATGGCCGGAACGATGGTCTCGATATTCAGCGCCAGCGAAATCCCGCCCGCCACCCCCAGGGCAGTACCCAGCACTCCGATGACCACTCCCTGGATGATGAATATCAGCATAATTGAACGTGGCGACGCACCCAGTGTTCGCAGGATCGCGATATCCGCGCGCTTGTCCGTGACTACCATAATGAGGGTGGACACGATATTGAATGCGGCAACCGCGACAATCAGCGTAAGAATAATGAACATCACGCGCTTTTCAGTCTTCACCGCCCGGAAAAAATTCGCATGGCGCCGGGTCCAGTCCTCGATCAGGTAGTCACCCTGCAGCCTGTCATACAGCTGCCGGCTGACCGTCGGCGCATCGAATACATCATCCAGCCTCAGTCGCAGGCCGGTGACGCTGTCTTGCAGCCGGAACAGGCGCGCCGCATCATCGATATGTACCAGCGCCACGCCACGGTCATATTCGAACATCCCGACCTCGAACAGGGCCACCACGGTGAAGCGCCGCAAGCGGGGCATGATCCCCGTCGGACCGACCCTGATCTGCGGCGAGATGACGGTGATGGCATCGCCAACGCCAGCGCCCAGCGCCACCGCCAGTTCACGTCCGAGGATGATGCCGTACTCACCCGCCCTGAGCAGGTTGATGTCGCCGTCGATGATGTGCTTTACCACATCGGACACGCCATCCTCGACCCCGGGCAACACACCGCGCAGCAACGCGCCGCTGGTCTGCTTGCCGAGGCTCAGCATGGTTTCACCGCGCACATAGGGCGCCGCTGCAACCACATGCGGCTCGCCGGTGACGATCTGCGCCAGGCCTTGCCAGTCCTCCAGCGTGCCGCCAAAGGTCGTCACGGTGGCATGCGAGGCCATGCCAAGGATGCGTGAACGTAGTTCCTTTTCGAACCCGTTCATGACGGACAGGACGGTTATCAGCGCCATCACCCCCAGCGCGATCCCCAGCATGGAAGTCAGCGAGATAAACGATATGAAATGTGTCCGTCGCTTGGTATGCGTGTAACGCAGGCCAATAAACAGCTCAAGTGGACGAAACATGGATGTTTTGCCTTCCCCGGCACACTGGACAATGGGCAATTATTACATACCCGGGGATAGAGTTTCACACAGCCGCGTGCCGGGACATCTGCTGCCTGTTTCGACAATTGCAGGATGTCCCGGTGCAGCCCACCGGACTTGAGTACACGGCAGTATCAGTTCTTGGTGAAGCCTGGCTGCTGCGGCGGATGCGGAAAGAGCGAGTCGTCGCCCGCGTACTTCAACTGCGAGTGGAGAGACTTGACCAGTCCGCGTGACACCCAGGTTTCCCCCGAATACAGCACCGGAATGGCCTTGCGAATAGAAGACAGCACGCAGGCGCGGTCCATCACACCGGTAATGCCCATGGAAAGCGCTTCCATCGTCTTGTTTCTGCTGTTTTTTTCCATGATCAGCAGGATCTTTGCGAAGGGAAAACTTTCATGAATGCTGCGGACCGCGTCCCGCCCGTCCTCACTGACGGCCAGTTCATCCAGCAGAATGACGTCACTGCCGGTCAGATCCTGCCAGATACCCGGAGCAGCCAGGCTGCCGTGCCGGGCAACGATTTGAAACTCGTTGCAGGTTTCGACGATATCCGCGCAGCGCGGGTAATCCTCCTTGCCTGCGATCACGAGTGTAATCCTTATTTTTTTCATAACTTTTTGTTTTTATGTGGTTTATAAAGTCTAGAGACAGCGCTGGCGTGGTGCAATTGGACTTAGGTACCAAGCCGGCACGGCACGCCGGGAACAGTGTAACGCATCGCAGTACGGGCATGAATCATCAAAGTCAGCGGGCCGGGCGGCCGATAACCCGCCTGATAACGACCGCCAATCCGGCCTGGATGATTCATGCCTGTATATCACGCACCGCGCGCAAGGACTGCCCGGAGACTGTTGCATTGCATCGCCTTGCTGCTGCTGCATACTTTCGGCAATCGGCCCGGGATTGCCGATAACATCACACCCGATCCGCAAATCCTGGGGACGCTGGAACAACAGTACGGCAGCCTGGCCCGTGCACGCTACGAGCACTGGCAAAACCTGATCTCGGCCGGGGAGAACCTGAGCGACATCGAAAAGCTGACGCGCGTCAACGCCTTTTTCAACCAGGTCGACTTCGTCAACGACATCGATCACTGGGGCGTTGAAGACTACTGGGCAACACCCATGCAACTGCTTGCCTCCAACGGCGGGGATTGCGAGGATTTCTCGATTGCGAAATACTTTACCCTGCGTCAGATGGGTATTCCGGCAAAGAATCTGCGTCTGACATACGTCAAGGCCCTCGAACTGAACCAGGCACACATGGTCTTGACGTACTTCCGGACACCGGATTCCGATCCACTGGTACTCGACAACCTGGTAAGCAAGATTCAAAAGTCGTCCAGCCGGAACGACCTTCTCCCGGTCTACAGTTTCAATGCGGAGGGTCTGTGGCTTGCAAGAGAACGCGGAAACGAACAGCATTTAGGCAGGCCCGAGCGACTGAGCCGCTGGAACGAGGTCGTCGCAAGGATCAGCACGGAACAGTTGCTGCAGGTCGATATCCCGGCATTGCGCTGACTGTGACCGTCAACCGCATGCAACCGGAACGATAATAAATGACACTCTACAAGCAGATTTCCGCAGGCATAGTCCTGCTGTTTATTATTTGCTTTGCCGGTACGGTCTATATCAGCACCGGCAACCTCAAGCATTTTCTTTCCATACAGCTGGATGCGCATGCACAGGACACCGCCACGTCGCTGGGGCTGTCGATTTCGCCACACATGCAGTCGAATGACCTGCCGGTCGTGGAAACCATGATCGACGCGATTTTCAACCGCGGTGATTACCAGCGGATCGCACTGCTGTCCAACAGCGGTGAAACACTGGTGGAGAAAACGGCAACCGGCGCCGCGCACAACGTGCCGCAGTGGTTCGTCAATGCCGTGTCACTCCATGCGCCGGTAGCCGAGGCCCTGGTGATGGCCGGCTGGAAACAGGCCGGCAGTATTCATGTCACCAGCAATCCGGGTAATGCGCACCTGGAACTGTGGACGAACACCATCGACACATTCTGGCTGTTTCTCGCCTGTGCAGCAGCCCTGGTAGTAATCGGGCTGCTGACACTGCGAATGTTGCTGCAGCCATTACGCAGGGTAGAACTTCAGGCAAGCGCGATCTGTGACAGCAATTACCAGGTACAGGATGCACTGCCGCGCACACGCGAATTGCGCCGGGTCGTCATGGCAATGAACCGCCTGTCTGAAAAAGTCGGAAAGTTTTTCTCCGAGCAGTCCGCCCTGACCGAAAAGCTTCGTGAACAGGCATACCGCGATACAGTGACCGGTCTCGGCAACCGGCGCTACTTCGACCGCCAGATGGCTGCGCTATTGTCACGCAGCGACAATCCCACCCAGGGTGCCCTGCTGTTGCTGGAACTGCACGACTTCGCCGGGGTGAACGACCGGGCGGGTTTTGTCGGCGGCGATGCAATACTGGAACGCATGGCGGAACTGATCACGCAGCGGGTCAGCGAGCTCGACAACTGTTTTCCAGCCCGCCTGTCAGGAGCCGGCTTTGGTATCGTGGCAACGGGACTGGGCTCCGGCGGCGCCGAGGAACTGGCGGCATCCCTGTGCCGGGATATGATGCAGCTGCGCGCCGATGGACTCGTGGATACCAATGAAATCGGCCATGTCGGCGTGTCCATGTGGCAATATCCGTGCACCCTGCCCGAACTACTCGCGGAGGCTGATGTCGCGTTACGCGCCGCCCAGGCCTGTGGCCACAACACCTGGCAGCGTTACGTCCCGCCTGCGGCCAACCAGTCGAAGATCTATGGTGCGGAACACTGGCGCATGCGCCTGCGTGAAGTACTCGATGCAGGCCACATCATGCTCGAATCACAACCCGTCTACGGGACCGGCAGCCTGGCAAAATCGGTCATGCAGCATGAAGTCCTGTGCAGGATTCCGGATATTCGGGGAAACGGTATCGCAGCGAGTATTTTCATGCCGATGGCCGAACGGCTCGGCCTGTCTTCACGACTCGACAAGCTGACCGCGAATGCCCTGCTCGAGCACCTGCGCCATAGCAACGACCGGCTGGTCTACGCGCTCAATCTTTCCGCCGGCGCGCTCCATGACGCGGTATTCATCCAGTGGCTGTGCGGACAGCTGGAACAATCCCCTTCCCTGTCCGCGCGTCTGCAGATCGAATTTCCCGAATATGCCGTGCATACGAACATGCAGAATGTCCGCAACCTGGTCCAGCGCCTCGCGGCCATGGATTTCCGCTGCGGCATCGATCATTTCGGCAGGGGCTTTTTTTCGTTCGGCTACCTGCGGACACTGAAGGTGCATTATCTGAAAATCGACGGCAGTTATACGCAGGGTATCGATACGGATGAAGACAACCGGTTTTTCTTCCGGGCACTGACGGAAACCGCGCACAGCATCGATATGGAAGTCATTGCGCAATCCGTCGAAACACCGGCGGAACGCAAAACACTCGAGGCGCTCAATGTGGATGGTATACAGGGTTACCTGACAGGGAAGCCCGCCCCCCTCGTGCAGGCTGCCAGCTAGCGCAGACCGTCTTCATCGACCAGCCATCAGTTTATCCAGCCCCTTGATTTCTCTGCGCACGCGCCCGGAGGGAGAGCTTGTGTGGCGAGCGGCAGGTCGGAGGCCGCTTCAGTGCCGACCTGATCCTGACCTCCCGGCCGGCCAATATCACCTTCCTGCACCCGGATCAGGGCACCCGGGACGGACTAACTGCCTGTGATTGCACAATTTACGGCAGTCTGCCGGCTAAACTCGAGCATGTCAGTGCCGATACCATTACGGACGAGAGTAGCGAAAGCGTCTTACTGATACGGGTCAGGACCGAACGCAACCATCCTGGCACTGTGGACAAACCGTTGAAGATCATCCCGGGCATGACTGCCCTGGTTGATATTCTCACCGGCGAGGAAACGGTGCTGGAGGACCTGCTGAAACCGGTTCTGCGCGCACGGGAGCAGGCTTTGACCGGGCGCTGGCTGGAATACGGGACAGGCAGGTATGAAAACAGGCAAGCAACAGGATCGCAAGACTGTCATTATTTCGACTGGCAATGTATCACTTGCCGGTCACTACACGCGTATCCTCGAAAAGGAATACCGGGTCGTTGTTACTCCCGCACTCGATGCATTCTTCGAACAGACCGGTCAACAGCAGCCGGCGCTGCTGGTGCTCGACCCGGTGCTGGCAGAGTCCGGGCTGGACGCGGCAGTCTCGGGGATCCTGACCACCCACCCCGGCATCCGTCTCATCGTTGTTGAAAGCGATAGCGGCGAGGAGATTGATCAGTACGCCCTGTTCAAGGCCGGCGTCCACGGCTTCTGCAGCCATGACATCTCGGCGGCGCTGCTGAACAAGGCGGTCCAGCTGGTGCTCGAGGGCGAATACTGGATCCAGAGAAAACTCATTACCCGGGTGATCAGCGAAATTGCCAAGGACATGGATTCAATCGTTACCAGACCGGACAGTCCGGATGACTCGCTGATCAGCTCGCTGACGCCGCGCGAACTGCAGGTCGCGCGCATGGTGCACCTGGGCGGCAACAACAAGATGATTGCCAGAGAGCTTGACATCTCGGAACGCACCGTCAAAGCGCACCTCAGCGCCATCTTCAGAAAGCTCGATATCGAAAACCGGTTGCACCTGGCCCTCTTCTTCAGCGGGAAAATGTGATATCGGGGCAACCATCCGGTAGCTTGCCGGCTTGGCCGCGGCCTGATCAGGGGATTTACGGGACAACCGAGATGAACCGAACAACCATCCATGCTGCAACGGCTGCACTGCTGGGCATGCTGGTGTCAGCCCACAGTCACGCACTCTCCCTGCAGGATGTCGTCGGCGATACCGTATCGAGCAATCCCGATGTCCTGATCGCAGGCAGTGAACGTGATTCGGTCAGGCAGCAGATGGAACAGGCCAGGAGCGGATTCTTCCCCCAGACGGACATCACCCTGGCGACCGGCTGGGAGACCAGCGACAACCCGACCACGCGGGCGGCCGGCGACGGCTCGAGAAATTTGTATCGCGACGAGGCCGAGATCAGTGTCCGGCAACTCCTGTATGACGGCAACGGGACGCTGAGTGAATTCCGCCGGCAACGCGCACGCGTCAATTCACGCGCCTATGACACCTTCAGCACGGCAGAGGTCACGGGACTGAAAGCCGTGGAGGCCTATCTTGACGTGATCAACGATCGCAAGCTGGTTCAGCTGGCAGCGGACAACCTCGACAGCCACCAGAAAAACTATGATCGCATCGTCAAACGCGGTCGCCGCGGCGTCGGCAGCAAGGCGGATGTCCAGCAGTCGCTCGGTCGGCTGGCGGTGGCACGCACCAACCTGATGGCCCAGGAAAACCAGCGCAAAGATGCCGTGGCAGCCTTTATCAACGTGGTCGGCTACGAACCCGCTGGCCTCGATGACCCTGAATCGCGCAACCATTTATTACCTGCCAACCTCGATGAGGCCATCGAGATGGGGCTGAACAACAATCCACGGCTCAAATCGGCCGGTTCGGACGTGGATGCCGCACATGAGCAGCATGCAGCTGCCCGGGCGCTGTTCTTTCCACGCATCCATCTCGAAATCAGGGGCTCGGACAATGACAACATCGACGGTATCCGCGGTTCCAACAACGAAGCCGAGGTCATGCTGCGCGGACGCTACAACCTCACCAGTGGCAAGGATGTGGCCCGTCGCCGGGAAACCGTTTATGAACTGGACCAGGCAAGGGAAGTCCGGGACCGCACCCGGCGCCAGGTGATCGAAAGCATCCGGCTTTCGTGGAATGCCTATGAAACCGCCACCTCCCAGCTCGAGTATTTCAGGATTCACGTCGATGCGAGCAGCCAGGCGCTGTCAGCCTACCGCAAGCAGTTCACCATCGGCCAGCGGACACTCATCGATCTGCTGGACCAGGAAAACGAGGTCTTCCAGGCCAATATCAACTATGCAAACGGACTGAATGACCTGATGTTTGCAGAGTACCGCATTCTTGCCGGCACCGGCCGCCTCCTCTGGGCACTGGAAGTCCCGTTACCCGAACAGGCCGACACCATCCAGTAAACACCGCCACCGCACCGGGCAAGGACGGTCGGGTCGTCCGGTTATCACTTGCTTTATTTTGTCATCAGCTGGCTTTAGGATAGACCCGCCATGCTGGATCACACCCTGATATTTTCCATCTTCCTGATCTTTACCGGTGCGGCCGTCCTCGCGGCCATCGCACTGTTTGCCCGGCAGTCACTGCTGGTTGCCTACATACTCCTCGGTGGCCTGGTCGGGCCCTGGGGCCTGCAGTTGGTCAGCGATGCCACGGTCATTCAGCAAATCGGTCACATCGGCATCATTTTCCTGTTATTCCTGCTTGGCCTGAACCTGCAACCCGCCCAGCTGCTGCATATGTTCCGGGCCGCACTGGTGGTGACCATTGTCAGTTCCGCCATATTTTGCGGACTCGGCTTCGTCATCGGCTGGCTGTTCGATTACAGCCTGTATGAATGCATCGTGCTGGGCGCTGTCATGATGTTCTCGAGCACCATCATCGGCCTCAAGCTGCTCCCGACCACCGCCCTGCACCACCGCCATGTGGGCCAGGTCATGATCAGCATCCTGCTGCTGCAGGACATTATAGCCATCGCTATCTTACTGTTTCTGGAAGGTTTTTCATCTTCCGGGGTCGAGTGGCAGCAGGCCGGCAGACTCGCCGTGGCGGTACCGCTGCTGGTGGTGGTTGCCTTCCTGTTCGAGCGCCATGTCCTGCAGCACCTGATGCACCGCTTCGACACGATCAAGGAATATGTCTTCCTGACGGCCATTGGCTGGTGTATCGGCATTGCGCAGCTGGCGGATTTCGTCGGTCTTTCATACGAAACCGGCGCCTTCATCGCCGGTGTTTCGCTCGCCACCAGCCCGATATCCCTGTATATCGCAGAGAGTCTCAAGCCGCTCAGGGACTTTTTTCTGATCATGTTTTTCTTTTCCCTCGGTGCCAGCTTCAACATCACCGTCCTGCCTGATGTCTTTATACCGGCAATGATACTGGCCGCCATGATGCTGGCGATCAAACCGTTCGTGTTCTCGAGACTGCTTAAAGCCACCGGGGAAACAGGCAGCCTGCCCGCGGAAGTCGGCGTGCGCCTCGGCCAGATCAGCGAGTTCTCGCTGCTGATTGCGGTACTGGCGCTGAATACCGGGGCGATCGGTACCAAGGTTTCGTACCTGATCCAGGCAGCGACACTTATCACATTCATTGTCTCGGCCTATATCATCATGCTCAATTACCCGACACCTATCGCTGTCAGTGATCGTCTCAGAAAGGATTGATGGCAGCGGCTTCCGTGAGAATATATATTGCAAAAGGAACGCTTCTGCAGTACAAATCACAGGCAACGCTGATGGAGACGTCTTTACTGCATGGAACAACCTAGTCAATCCGGCAAACCGGTCAACCTGAACGCCCTGCTGATTGGCGAGAAGACCATTCCCAAAGGTTGCCGGGTCATGCACGTCAGCAGTCATGGCATGCTGCTGCACTGTGAGCCGGACGGTCGCCCGCGCACATTCAATGACGGCGATTCGGTCGATATCCACCTGACCGTTCAGCACAACGGTGAACAAAAAAAGCTGACCATTCCCTCTCATGTCAGGCACGTCGCAGAGAACAGCCTGGATGTGGAATTCCATAATCCCGACCCCGTCCTGCTCGATCTGATCGAGTCCTATCGCACCAGTGACGAACATACGCTGGAAGCCAGCGTCGGCGACGCACATACTGATATGGAACATCCGGATGTCATTCCCATGCCCGGCGCCCTTGCGCATGAGCAGCAAACCGGCCGCGCACGATCCGACAGCCGGGACGGCCAATCCGGCCAACGCACAGGTGTTATGTCGAGGCTGATCATCCTGCTGTGCATGGCTGGCCTGCTCCTCGCCGCCTATTTCTACGCCAGCGGCCTGCACACCCGTATCAATGCACTCGAGCGGATCGCCGGCGATCGCGACAACGAACTCGCGGACATACAGAACAAGCTGTTCAGCGCCAGTCTGCTGGAAGGCAAGTATGCATCGGTGGATGCAAGGATCTCCGCACTGGGCAATTCCATTGCGAACCTCGAGCAACGTGTGCAGGCAATTTTCGCAGGCAAAACATCCGAGGCCAGTAAATCGCCAGCCATCACCACCGCACAGGCAATCGCCAGAGGCAGTGCACCGGCTTCCGATCCCGCTACATTTTCCGGCACCGTGGTACGCTCTGTCGGCGAGACCGGGAAACCGGCAGAGACAGCCCGCGAACCTGTGCAGGCATCAGCGTCCACGGCCAACATGACACCATCGCCTGCCGTTGAACCAAGCTCAGCTCGTACCCCGGCAACCACCGGGTATCAAGCCATTGATGAAAGGCAGCCCGCACCTGCAACTGCAGCGCAACAGGACTCCGGCCCATGGGCCATCAATCTGATGTCGTCCATTGACCGTCGAGACCTGGAAAGGATTGCCCGCCGCGCGGAATCTGCCGATATCCCGACCCTACTCACCAGTGCCGATATCAAGGGCAGACAATACTGGCGATTGCAGGTCACCGGCTTCAAGTCGCTGGCCAGGGCAAAGGCGCGCGCCCCCGCAATCCAGCAGGCACTCGGCATCAGGGAGGTATGGTTTCTGAAGCGTAAACCGGGCTTATCGGCAAACGACGCCGGACAGTGATCCGACTGAGCCGAAGGGCTTCTGCCAAACCCTCGAGAACATCAAACTAAAAGACCCGCGCAAGGCGGGTCTTTTAGTTTGGCGTCCCCAAGGGGATTATTCGTCGCTGCGCTCCTCACCCCTGCGGGGTCAACGCCTGCGGCGTTGCTGTCTCGCCACGCTACGCGTGGCTCGGCTCGAACCCGGGGTTCTCATCTCCTAAAAGAAGAAACAAACAGCAAGGCCCGCATAAAGCGGGCCTTGCTGTTTGTGGCGTCCCCAAGGGGATTCGAACCCCTGTTGCCGGGATGAAAACCCGGTGTCCTAGGCCGTCTAGACGATGGGGACCTGGACCGTTACCCGGCCGCTTGTGGCCCGGGAGTAAATGGTGGAGCTAGGCGGGATCGAACCGCCGACCTCTTGCATGCCATGCAAGCGCTCTCCCAGCTGAGCTATAGCCCCGAAATCGAATCGCGCAATTTACGTTAGGCGTGACGGACTGTCAAGATTATACGCCGGGCCGGCCTTCCCCGGAGACTGCCGGTGCCAGCCGGACCGGCGATCCCGGCGCTCATGACCTGTATTGTTGTTCGATCTTTGCCCAGGAGTCGCGCAGCGTTACCGTTCTGTTGAAAACCGGATTTTCGGCATCGGCCTCCTCGTCGAGGCAGAAATATCCTTCCCGTTCGAACTGGAAGCGGTCGCCCGGGCGCATTTCACGCACGGATGGTTCGATTACACACTGCGTCAGCGTCCTCAACGAGTCCGGATTCAGGCAGTCCCTGTAGTCGCCGGACGCATCCGGTGCAGGCCGGGTGAACAGGCGATCATACAGACGGACCTCGGCCGTCACTGCATGTGCAACGGACACCCAGTGGATGACACCCTTGACCTTGCGACCTTCCGGATTGGCACCCAGTGTCGCGGGATCATAACTGCAATGCAGCTCGATGATCTCGCCATTGACATCCTTGATCACTTCATCACAGCGGATGACATAGGCATTCCTCAATCGCACCTCGCCCCCGGCCACCAGGCGCTTGAACTTGGACGGCGCGGTCTCACGGAAATCCTCCCGATCGATAAACAGCTCGCCGGAAAACGGAATGGTGCGCGTCCCCATTGCCTCGTCCTGCGGATGATTGGCGACATCGAGTTCCTCGACCTGTCCTTCCGGATAATTGGCGAGCACCACCTTCAGGGGATGCAGGACGGCCATGCGCCGCGGGGCATGGCTGTTGAGGTCCTCGCGGATGCAATTTTCCAGGACGCCCATCTCGACCGTATTTTCCGATTTACTGATGCCGATACGCGTGCAGAAGTCACGTATCGAGGCAGGCGTAAAGCCACGCCTGCGCAGGCCTGCAATGGTCGGCATCCTTGGATCATCCCAGCCCTCGACATACCCCTCTGATACCAGTTCGGTCAGTTTGCGCTTGCTCATGACGGTGTATTCCAGATTGAGTCGTGAGAACTCGATCTGCTGGGGATGGCATTCGATGCTGATATTGTCGAGCACCCAGTCATACAGCGGACGGTGATCTGCAAATTCCAGGGTACACAGTGAATGCGTGATTCCCTCGACGGCATCCGATATCGGATGGGTAAAATCGTACATCGGATAGATGCACCACTCCTCACCGGTCTGGTGATGTATAACGCCGTGACGTATCCGGTACAGGGTCGGATCACGCATATTGATATTGGGCGAGGCCATATCGATCCTGGCACGCAGGACACGTTCGCCATCACTGAATTCACCCGCGCGCATGCGCGTGAACAGGTCGATATTCTCCTCGACGCCGCGCTCGCGGTAAGGGCTGTCCCGGCCGGGCTCGGTCAGCGTACCGCGATAGCTGCGTATCTCTTCCGCGCTCAGGTCGCACACATAGGCCTTGTTTGCCCTGATCAGTTCCACCGCAAAATCGAACAGCTGCTCGAAATAGTCGGAGGCAAAGTACAACCGGTCTTCCCAGTCGAAACCCAGCCAGTGGACATCCTTCTCGATGGCCTCGATATATTCGGTGTTTTCCTTGTGCGGGTTGGTATCGTCGAAACGCAGGTTGCAGGTACCCTGGTAGTCGCTGGCAATACCGAAGTTGAGGCAGATCGACTTGGCATGCCCGATATGCAGATAGCCGTTGGGTTCCGGGGGAAAACGTGTCGCCACCCGGCCACTGTTTTTGTTCGCCGCGATATCGCGATCGATAATCTGGCGTATGAAGTTGCCTGACGCAGTTGCCTCGTTGTCACTCACTGATCATCTCCCTGTCCGCGCAACCGGATGTATTGAAGTGCCATATCGATCCGTCTCAGGCAGGCCTCCCTGCCGACCAGATACAGGGTCACATCGATGCCGGGCGAAGCGGCCCTGCCGACGACAGCAACCCTGAGCGGCTGCGCGACCTTGCCCAGTTTCAGCTCCAGGTCGCCGGCAACCGACTTGACCAGCTCGTGCAGCGGTTCCGGCTGCCAGTCGGCGAGTTCCGACAGGCGCTCCCGCACCAGGCCGAGTGGTTCCAGCGCCACAGCCTTGAGATGTTTGCGGGCGGCCTTTTCATCGAATGACTCGAAGTCCCGGTAGAAAAATGCGCTGATCTGCGCCATCTGAACCAGAGTGCTGGCGCGTTCCTGCTGGGCGGTAACTACCTCGACCAGGTCCGGCCCGGTTGCCGGGTCAATCCCGAGATCACCCATATGTGGGCTCAGCAGGCGTGCGATACGTTCGGGAGTGTCATTTTTTATGTAGTGCTGATTGAGCCAGAGAAGTTTTTCGTTATTGAATGACGAGGCGGACCGATTGACATCGTTGATATCGAACAGCTCCACCAGTTCGTCCAGTGTGAATATTTCCTGGTCGCCGTGCGACCAGCCGAGGCGCACCAGGTAGTTCAGCAATGCTTCCGGCAGTATCCCCTGGTTGCGGTATTCAATCACACTTACGGCACCGTGGCGCTTGGAGAGCCGGCTGCCATCGTCGCCCAGAATCATAGGCACATGTGCATAGTGCGGCGGCGACTTGCCGAGTGCCGTGAGGATATTTATCTGTCGCGGCGTGTTATTCAGGTGGTCGTCACCCCTGATCACATAGGTAATCTCCATATCGAGGTCATCGACAACGACTGAAAGGTTGTAGGTGGGCGTTCCGTCGGTACGCCTGATAATCAGGTCATCCAGTTCATTATTGTTGAAGACAACCTTGCCACGCACACAGTCGTCAACGATCACCTGGCCATCCGGGGGATTGCGGAAACGGATGACATGGGCCTCGTCACCACTTACTCCGGCACCCCTGCAGTGTCCGTCGTAGCGTGGCTTCAGCTTCTGCTGCATCTGCTTCTCCCGCAGGGCATCCAGCCGCTCCCGGGTGCAGTTGCAACGATATGCCAGCCCCTGTTCCAGTAACGAGTCAATAACCTCGTTGTATCTGTCAAGCCGGTCGGTCTGGTAGAACGGGCCCTCGTCATACTCCAGCCCAAGCCAGGTCATGCCTTCGAGGATGGCGTTGATCGACTCTGCGGTTGAGCGTTCCAGATCGGTATCTTCAATGCGCAGCACAAAGTGGCCGCCATGCCTGCGTGCATGCAGCCATGAAAACAGCGCAGTTCGCGCGCCACCGACATGGAGATACCCGGTTGGACTCGGGGCAAATCGTGTTTTGATAGGCATTTAGGGCAATCAAGCAGCTTGCTAAGGCGGGGATTATATACTGGAGACAGCCATCTGGTTAATCATCATTTGCTACCCATGCCGTACCTGTCAGGATTAATTTACGCGCCGGCCGCCATGCTGCCGTCAAGGACCGTGTATCTGCCAAGCAATTTATGCATATTATCGACAGCAATCGGCTTGGCAATGAAAGCACTGACGCCGAGGCTTTCGCACTCGCCCCGTATCTCGTCCGTGGCATCGCCCGTGATCACGACGATCGGCACCCGGTCGCCGAAATCCGTTGAGTCGTTATACCGGTTGATCACATCAATACCCGACATACCGGGCATTTGCATATCGAGGATCATCAGGCTGAAATGTTCACTGCCGAGTAAATCCAGTGCCCGTGCCCCGGACTCGGCAAATACCACATCCACGCCGAGCAGCTGGAACATGTTCTGATAGACATAGCGGTTTATTTCACTGTCTTCGGCTATCAGCACGCGGAATCCGGCCACGCCGGGAGTGTATTCCGACCCGCTCACCGGGAGGTCCCCCTGTGTGTGTACCAGCAGCTCGTCACCTGTGCCCGTCTCAAGAGGAATGGAGAACCAGAAACGACTGCCTTTGCCGCTACTGCTCTCGAGACCGATACTTCCGCCCATCAATTCAACCAGGTTCTTCGCAATAGCTGTGCCGAGACCAGCGCCGCCATGCTGACGCTGTGCCGAATCATCTGCCTGTCTGAACCGGTCGAATATCTTCTCCTGGAAGTCACTGGGTATGCCCGGCCCGGTATCCTGAATATCGAATTGCAGCATCCCGCACTGACTGTCAATATCCGTTGCAGTGACGGACACATGAATCCTGCCATCGCCCGTGAACTTCACCGCATTACCAACCAGGTTAACCAGGACCTGCCGTAACCGCTGCATATCGGCCATCACGAAACGCGGTATATCATCAGATATATACGTTGAATATTCAACGCCGTTGTCACCTGTCTGCAGCGAGAACATGCCTTCAATTGATTGCATCAACGCACGAATATCCACCCGCGACATTTGCATCCTGAGCTGTCCGGCCTCGATACGGGACAAGTCGAGCACCCCTTCGACCAGGTCCATCAGGCTTGCAGAGGCATTATTGATATGACCGACCATGCATCGTTGCTCGTCCAGGTCTTCAACCCTGCCCAGCATGCTGCTGAATCCGACAATTGCATTCAGCGGCGTCCTTATCTCGTGGCTGATGTTTGCAAGAAACCGTGATTTTTCGCGGCTTGCCTCTTCAGCCGCGTTCTTTGCCTCTTGTAATCTTTTAAGCATAATCGCGACGTACAATGGAATAACGGACAATAATATAATCCCAGTCACAGAAAATAATAATTTATCGTGCCAAAATTTTGATAGGTAAATAACAATTAAGAATCCTGATAATGACAATAAAGCACAAAGTATTAACTCCTTGTATCCATATCTAAATCCATTCCCAACTGTTAACCACAGATATACCGCAATAAATGGAACCCCATACTCACCCAACAATAGCAACAACGCACACACCAATAAGACATCACAAATCATATATGTCGTATGTCTATATTTACTTCCTTCTGGATATAGGTATACCTGCAATATAATCGCAAACGAGAAAAGCATGTAAGCGCATCCTATTAAAACAATGGGGTGAAAAAATCCACCTTCTATTCTCCCTGTATGTGCGAGGAATATCGAATAAATCTCCCCAAGACACACAATTAGTAACCTCATAAACGACTGCTCAAGCTCTAGGTTTCTCTTTATCATCTTCAAACCATGGAATATCAATCAGTTACTATTCTCTAAAAAGGATTCCACTGCATGTTCATTTGTACCATACATATATATGCCTTAATAAAAAAGACTATAAACAATCCGATCCTATTTAATATACTGTATATAATCACAGTATATGAATAATCCTACAAAAACTGTCGGCAACCTCCCGTTGACATGGTCCAGCGCGATCATACTGGTCGATATGAACGCCTTTTTCGCCTCCATAGAGCAGCGCGACCATCCCGAGTGGCGCGGCCGACCGGTCGCCATTACCAACGGCATGCAGGGCACTTGTATCATCACCTGCTCGTACGAGGCCCGCTCCTGCGGCATCAGCACCGGTATGCGGCTGAAACAGGCGCTGCGTATGTGCCCCGAACTGATCCGCTGCCCGGCGCATCCGGAACGTTATGCGGCAACCTCTGCCGCCATCATGACCGCCCTGCAGGACATTACACCGGATATCGAGGTATTCTCGGTCGACGAGGCCTTTCTGGATGTCACGCGCTGCCAGCGGCTGCTCGGCACCCCTCTGCACATTGCACAGCTCGCCAAACGCAAGGTGTTCGATGCTTCCGGGGTGCTGTGTTCGGCCGGGGTCAGCGGCGACAAGACCACCGCCAAGTTTGCCGCCAAGCTGCAAAAACCGGATGGCCTGACCGTGATCCCGCCCTGGGAGACGGCACAGCGTCTGCGCGATGTGCCGGTCACCCAATTGTGCGGGATCGCAAAGGGCATCGGCCGGTTTCTTGCCGGGCACGGCGTCATTACCTGCGGCGACATGCGCCACCTGCCAATCAGTGTACTGGCGCGGCGCTTCGGCAACCCGGGGCGGCGCATCTGGTATATGTGCCAGGGACTGGACCCGGCCACCCTGCAGCTCGATGTCCCTCCCCCCAAATCCATCGGTCACGGCAAGGTCCTGCCACCCGGGACCCGGAACCCCGAATTGCTGCGAACCTGGCTGCTGCACATGAGTACAAAGGTCGGCGCCCGCCTGCGTCGCCACGGGTTGCAGGCAACGACTTTTTTTATCGGACTGCGCACCGACGCAGGCTGGATAGGCGGCAAGCTGCGCTGCGCCCTGCCCACGGACGACGGCGGCGTCATCATGGCACTGTGCTACCAGGTCATCCACGAAATATGGTCGGGACAGGGGGTGCACCAGGTACAGGTGACTGCACTGAACCCGGTGAATACCGGCAACCAGCTGGAGCTTTTCGCTGCGACGGACGAGGTACAGCGCGAAGTGAATGCCGTCATGGATGCGGTCAACCGCCGTTACGGCGAACTTGTCCTGGCCCCGGCACGCTTGCTCAACCGTTCCCGCATGCCCAACGTCATTGCGCCCGCATGGAAGCCGTTTGGCCACCGGCAAACGATCTGAGGCGGCTATGTGCGGCGGCGTCTATTACTCGGTGAAGGATGAAGATACCCGGGTCTATTTCCCCAATCCGGCTGCAAGCCTGCCAGTCACAACCCGCGCCGGCGGCGTCCGGCTGATCGCATGGGGCCGGCGCAGCGAACAGGCGGGCCGGCTGCCGCTGGGCGGCTGGGCGCGCCTGGATACGATCTACGCAGGACGCTGGGACCGCTGGTTCCCGATACCGGTCAAGGTACCCGTAAAGAGTTTCATGGAAAAGGACCTGGAAGGCCATACGCGCTGGTATGACCTGACCCGCGGACAGTGGATACAGGGCCTGGTGGCACGCCATGTACATGAGCGTCGTATCTATATCGTGACAGTGACGCCGGAACTGGCAGATGCCATACACGACCGCTGGCCGCGCATCATGAGCGGTTAGCGCAATGGATGGTGCCCGGGGCCGGAATCGAACCGGCACGGTGTTGCCACCGAGGGATTTTAAGTCCCTTGCGTCTACCAATTTCGCCACCCGGGCAAGCCGTGACTGGTGGAATATTACAGAGACAACCGGAATATGTAGAGCCGTATTTGGAGGCTGAGGCCGGAATCGAACCGGCGTACACGGCTTTGCAGGCCGCTGCATAACCACTCTGCCACCCAGCCATGAGTGAAATACGTGCCGCGAACGGCAAAAACCCCGGCTGGTTAACCAGGGCCTGTGCGCAGGTAAAAATTGGAGCGGGAAACCAGATTCGAACTGGCGACCCCAACCTTGGCAAGGTTGTGCTCTACCAACTGAGCTATTCCCGCGTACTGCAACCCCTTATTCTATAGGACGATAAATGGCTGTCAAGCATCGCCTCAGCTGTCGTGACCGGAATTACCCACGATGATGGGCCAGGCCGCGCGGATGTAAACCAGCATCGACCACAGGGTCAGCAAGGCGGCTCCATACAGCAGGACAAGCCCCACAGCGTGGGTCGGAAACGGGCCGATCGGTACCCGGTAGAGCAGCAGCAGGATCGCCACCATCTGGACAATCGTCTTGATCTTGCCGATCACGCTAACGGCCACCCGGGTCCGCTCGCCGATTTCGGACATCCACTCCCGTAAAGCAGAAATTGCGATTTCGCGACCGATGATGATGCAGGCCGGCACCGCAAACAGTGCAGTCGGATTATCCTGGACCAGTAGCACGAGGGCGACCGCAACCATCAGTTTGTCGGCCACCGGGTCGAGAAAAGCGCCGAATACCGACAGTTGCTTCAGGCGCCGGGCCAGATAGCCGTCAAGCGCATCCGTCAGCGCCGCCAGACCGAACAGCATCGCACTTAACTGGTGCGACCATTGAGTGGGCATGTAAAACACGACAACAAGTACCGGAATGAGAATGATGCGCAGCAAAGTGAGAATGTTCGGCATCGTCCACTTCATTTATTCACTCCTTGTTGTTCAGTTGCCGTGAAATGCATCGTAGATTAGCTGCGCAAGCTTCCGGTTGATACCCTTGACCCGGGAGAGGTCCTCGACACCCGCCCGGGCCACTTCCCGCAAACCGCCGAACTGGCGCAACAGCTGCTGCCTGCGTTTTGCGCCGATACCCGGAATCCGTTCCAGGGGGGAAGTCGTTCTGTTGCGCGCTCGCTGCTGCCGGTGTCCCGAGATGGCGAAACGGTGTGCCTCGTCCCTGACCTGCTGCACGAGGTGCTGTGCCGGCGAATCCGCAGGCAGGTCGAGTGTTTTGCCGCTGCCGGCAAGGTACAGCTTTTCCAGCCCCGGCTTCCTGCCCTCCCCCTTGGCGACACCCACCACCTGCACTTCCGGCACCTGCAACTCGTCAAGGACGCGGCTGGCAGCCGCGACCTGCCCCTTGCCACCGTCAATCAGCAACAGATCGGGAAGCCGGCCTTCGCCCCTGATCAGGCGTGTATAACGTCGCGTTACCGCCTGTTCCATGGCCGCATAATCATCGCCCGCGGGTACATCGCGGATATTGAAACGACGATAGTCGGATTTTAATGGTCCTTCCTGCCCGAATACAATGCAGGACGCGACCGTGGCCTCGCCTGACGTGTGACTGATATCGAAGCATTCGATTCGCCCGGGCAACTCGTCAAGCGCCAGCACAGACGCCAGCTCACGCAGGCGACCGGCAAACCCGGTACGCGAATTGATACGGGCATCCAGTGCATGGCCCGCGTTATTCAGCGCCATGCGTACCCAGCGCAGACGATCGCCGCGCACCCGGGTGCGAATGGCCACATCATGTCCGGCATGTGCACCGAGCGCTTCCCCGATAACCGTTGCGTCGGCCGGCCGGTGACTGAGCAGCAGTTCCGGCGGCACCTCCTTGCCGAGGTAGTACTGGGGTATGAAGGCCGACAGCACCTCGGCCTCGGAGCATTCGATAGGCACCTTCGGAAAGAAGGCCGCATTCCCCAGGTTCCTGCCGCCGCGCACGAAAAACACCTGCACACAGGCGCTGCCGCTGCCCGTCTTGCAGGCCAGGATATCCAGATCCCCGCGCTCCTTGCTGACATACTGCCTTTCCTGTACGTGACGAAGACTGGTAATACGGTCGCGATAGACTGCGGCCTGCTCGTATTCACGTTCCGTCGAGGCGCGCTCCATCAGCTGGACCAGTTCGTCAATGACCTGACTGCTCCTGCCCTCGAGGAACATCGCCGTATGCTGAACATCTTCGGCATAGTCTTCCCTCGAGATATTATCCACACAGGGTGCGGTACAGCGCTTGATCTGATACTGCAGGCAAGGTCGGCTGCGATTGCTGAAGAAGCTGTCCTCGCACTGCCGTACCCTGAAAAGTTTCTGCAGCAGATGTAAACTTTCGCGCACGGAGCCCGCATTCGGGTATGGCCCGAAATAGCGGCCCTTGCGCCTGCGCGCACCGCGATGCAGGGCCACGCGCGGATAGTCCTGTCCGGTAGACAGGTAAATATAGGGGTAGCTCTTGTCATCGCGCAGCAGTACATTATAGCGTGGCCTGAAACGCTTGATCAGGTTGCTCTCCAGCAGCAGGGCCTCGCCTTCCGTGTGCGTAACGGTAATATCGATAGCGGCGATCTGCTCGACCAGGGCCTGTGTCTTCGGACTGAGGCCCGATTTTCTGAAGTAGCTCGATACCCGTTTCTTCAGGTTGCCGGCCTTGCCGACATAGAGCACCGTGCCGTCCGCGTCCAGCATCCGGTAGACGCCCGGCATGCCCGTCAGGTTCTTGAGAAACTCCCTGTCATTGAAAGTCTCGCTGCGCTCAGCCATCGGACCGGTTTCCGGAATCCTGCTTAATGACTGCCCGTTCGGTCAAGCATCGCGCCCGCAAGCTTAAACACGTGCGCAAACATTTCCGGCGTCAGCCTGCGTGTCTGGGTGTTGTATCGACTGCAATGGTAGGAGTCGACCAGGGTCAGTGATTCATCCGGCCCGTGCACCCGGGCATGTCCGAATGGAAATGCACTCAGCTTCTGCCCCAATGCACGCAATACCGCATCGTGTGCCAGCTTGCCGAGTGCGAGCACCACCGCGGCATCGGGCAGGCCCAGGATTTCCGCACGCAGGTAGCTATTGCAGTTCCTGACCTCGTCCAGTTGCGGCTTGTTTTGCGGGGGCAGGCATTTGACGGCATTGGTTATGCGTACGCCGTTCAGGACCAGCCCGTCATCGCGCGCAACGGATTCCGGCCGGCTGGCATAACCGAAGTCATACAGGGTCCGGTAGAGCAGGATTCCGGCATAATCGCCGGTAAACGGCCGACCGGTGGCATTGGCACCATGCATGCCGGGCGCCAGGCCAACAATCAGCAGCCGGGCTTGCGGATCGCCGAACGCCGGGACCGGCCTTGCATGGTAATCGGGATGGCTGTCAGCGACCTGGTCCAGAAAGTCGGCGAGCCTGGGACATTGCCTGCAATCGGGTTCAAACGTGAGTGTGGTCTTCAGCGACATTCAGTGGTTCGACGTGTCCACTGTCCGGGCTGAGACAGAGGATCTCGTGTGCATTGGTATTGGCAATGTACAAGGTACCACCATGAAATGCCAACCCGCATGGCTCATCCAGCTTCCGGTCCATGATAACAGTGGATACATGGCGGGTCTTAACCCCTACCCGTTTGATTTTATTATTGTATGTGTCAGAGACCCACAGCATCCTGTGCTCCATGTCCGCCTCGATCGCAGTGGGAAACTGCAGCCTGGCATCGGCTTCTGCGCCGTCCTGGTCACCGCATTCATACAGGCCGGTCCCGGCCAGTGTGGTGACCGACCCGTACTCCAGATCGATACAGCGGATCGCGGAGGAAATGGCATCCACGGTGTAGAGATGCCGGCCATAGGCCGTGATTCCGGTTGGCTGTGCGAATTCGGCCTTGTTGGGTGGACCATCCTGCAGCCCTGCGCGCCCGCAACCGGAGAACACCTTGATGGTGTTGGTGATGAGTGAAAGTCCCCAGATCTGGTGCATGCCGGCCATGGCGATGTACAGCGTGCCGTTTTCCAGGGCAACGTCCGTCGGAGAATTGAGCCGCATCTCCTCGGGCCGGGTCGCGCTGGCGCCGAAGGCGGTACCCGGCTTGCCGGTTCCCGCAATGGTCGTCACCTCGTCGGAACGGACATTGATACGGCGTATGGCATGGTTACCTTCATCCGCAACATAGAGAAACTGGTCACGCAATGCCATGCCCTGCGGGTTATTGAAGGCCGCTGACATGCTTTCACCGTCGATAAAGCCCGGACTGGTGCTGCCATAGCGACGCAGGATATTACCCTGTCGCGAGGTCACGAGTATCTGGTTATGCGCGCTGTCGGCTATATAGATGCGGTCGCCGGATACCAGTATCCTGCCCGGAAAGGACAACAGTGTCTGCGGCTCGGGCTCGCGACCGACATTATATTCCTCGCTGTCTGCAGCCTGGTGCTCTGATTGCCGTTTCAGCTGATACTCAATGACCTCTTCAAGGCGAGCGCGTTTACCATCCCCGGTCAGTGCGCCGATGATGTAGCCGTCGCGATCAACCAGCACCTGGCTGGGCCAGTCCTGGACAGCGAAGCGTTTCGTCAGCTTCAGGTCGGGATCGTGTATCAGGGGATACCTGACATGATGCTTGTTCAGCATCTTCATGACATGCGTCCGCCGCATTTCCGCAGGAAGGCGGGTCGAATGAACGCCGATCACAGTGAGGTCCTTGCGGTATTTACTGGCCAGGTGGTTCATGTCTGACAGCACATGCCGGCATTGAACGGAACTGAAAGTACAGAAACAAACGAGAACCAGCCGGCCACGCTGGCCAGCCAGCTTGACCGGCGCGTTGACATTGAACCACTCAAGTCCGTCCGGAAACTCCGGCACCCGGCTTCTTGCCGTCGACATCCCATTCTCCTGGTTTTCCCCGCGAGTCAGCCGGGTCTGTTATCCACTAGGAAACCACGACACGCCTGATCATGCCAGACTGTTCGTACGATACTATGACGAAGTTAACAATTTAACAGACAAACGGCCGGTTACGGTAGACAAAACCGCCCTGTCCGGCCGCCAGGCCACCGCAACCGCCCGCTCAGGGTCCCCTGCTAGTGGGACACATTTTCCCTGATCAACCCGTGGCGTATGGCAAAGCGCGTCAACTCCACGTCATTTTCCACGCCCAGCTTGTCGAACAGCCGGTACCGGTAGGTACTGGTGGTTTTGGGGCTGAGACAGAGCTGCTCGGAAATCGCCTTGTTGGTCTCGCCCCGCACTACCATGAGCATGACCTGGGTCTCACGCGGCGTCAGTCGCTCAAGCGGCGACTTCTCACGTTCATTAACAAAGGATAATGCGAGCTTGTGGGCGATCTCGGGGGTGATGTACTGCTTGCCCAGGTGGACCGAGCGGATCGCGCTGATGATCTCGCGCACATCGCAACCCTTGGTGAGGTATCCGGAAGCCCCGGCCTCGAGCAGCCGGGCAGGAAACGGGTCGTCATCATGAATGGTCACGGCAATGATTTTCACGCCGGGCAGTGCCTGGCTGATCTTGCGGGTCGCCTCCAGCCCGCCGATGCCCGGCATGCTGATATCCATCAGGATGACATCCGGCCTCTCCTTGCGCACCTGCCTGATGGCCTGCTCGCCGTTTTCGGCTTCCGCAACAACCTCGATCCCGTTGACGTCGTTGAGCAGGCGTTTGATACCCGTGCGAACCAGCCCGTGGTCATCGACCAACATTACATTGATCATAGCTCCTCCTTGATTTCATTTTTGTAGTGGCTTGCCCCGGCAAACCACGCATGTGCCAGGCGAGGCTAGCACCGCGTTTGCGGGAAAACAATCGGACATCACTGACAGCAAGGTCATCGATTGGCGGCTGGCCTGTCAGCCGACGCCATCACTGGAACAGCATTCAATTCAGCGGGTTGCCATGAAACCAGTCGAGCTTCTCATGCAGGCTGACGACCTCGCCGACGATGATGATCGTCGGCGGCTTGAGCGACTTGCGCGTGGCGACGTCCGGCAACGACGCCAGCGTCTCGATATAGACGCGCTGTTCACGGGTCGTGCCCTTCTGCACCAGCGCGACCGGTGTCGCGGCAGGCAGTCCGTGCGCGATCAGTTCCCGGCTGATGATGGGAATACTGTGCATCCCCATGTAGAACACGATGGTCTGCGCGGGTCTTGCCAGGGTTTCCCAGTCCAGGTCAACGGTGCCGTCCTTGAGATGGCCGGTGACGAAAATACAGGACTGTGCATAGTCCCGGTGTGTCAGCGGGATGCCCGCATACGACGCACAGCCAGCCGCCGCGGTGATGCCGGGGACGACCTGGAAGGGTATACCCTGCTCCGCCAGGGTTTCGATTTCCTCGCCGCCGCGACCGAAAATAAACGGATCGCCGCCCTTCAGACGCAGCACCCGCTTGCCCTCTTTTGCCAGGCGCACCAGCAACTCGTTAATGCTTTCCTGCGACAGGGTATGCTGGTCACGCTGCTTGCCGGCATAGATCAGCTCGGCATCGCGCCTGACCATGTCCATAATCGGTTCCGACACGAGCCGGTCGTAGACGACCACGTCCGCCTGCTGCATCAGGCGCAGCGCACGGAACGTGATCAGGTCGGGATCGCCGGGCCCGGCACCGACCAGGTAGACCTCGCCACCGGCCGCGAAGGCCTCGTCGGCGTCATGGATGGCCTCCTCGAGCGCACGCCGCGCCTGGTCTTCCTGGCCGGCAAACAGCAACTCCGACACGCGCCCCTGCAGTATGCTTTCCCAGAAATAGCGCCGCTTGGCGGGTTCCGCGAAGCGCCGCTTGACGTCCTGCCGGTATTCATCGACCAGCTGCGCCAGCCGGCCGTAGGCCGCCGGTATGAAGCTCTCCAGCCTGGCCCGTAACAGGCGCGCCAGCACCGGCGACGATCCACCGGTGGAAACGGCTACCTGCACCGGCGAGCGGTCGATGACCGATGGCATAATGAAATTGCACAACTGCGGATTGTCGGCGACATTGGCCGGAATGTGGCGCTCACCGGCCAGGCGGGACACATGGCGGTTGACACCCTCGTCATCGGTCGCCGCGATCACCAGGATCTTGTCATCCATATCCGTGTCGCGGAATGCGCGCAATTCATGCAGCACATCGCCCTGCTCCGCCTTCTGCCGGAGATCGTCGCAGATTTGCGGTGAAATGATGGTCACACGTGCGCCGGCACGCAGCAGCAGGGCCACCTTGCGCGCGGCCACCTTGCCCCCGCCGACCACGAGACACGGCCGGTCCTGCACTTTCAGGAATATCGGTAAGTAGTCCATGCCACTTCCGTATCAGGTATCAGCGAGCAGCGGGTCCAGGCCACCGCGCTTGTCCAGTGCCGCGAGATCGTCATAACCGCCAATGTGCTGTTCGCCGATAAAGATCTGCGGCACGGTTCTTCTCTTCGTCAGCTCAATCATGTCATCGAAACCATTCGGTATCTTGTCGACCATGATCTTGTCTATGTGATCCACACCTTTCGCTTTCAGCAGCATCTCGGCGCGTATGCAGTACGGGCAGAAGGCAGTGCAATACATCCTGACCTTGTTCTTCATATCCAACCCTCATTAGTCAGTCCTTGCGCAACAGGTCGATTTGTTCCAGTACAGGACCGGTCACCGGCTTCAACTTCTTGCGCATGACAGTGCCGATAGCATCTGTCCGGGAAAAAACCGGATTGAGCATCGGTTCGTCCAGCATGGCCAGCACCAGCATAGCGCGGATTCGCTGCCGCTCCTGCGGCAATGTCTGCAGCAGTGCTGACAGCGCCTGACTGGCAGCATCGTCCTGCGCCTGTTCGCCGCTCATCAGCGCATCGGCCGCCGGGCCCAGCGCCTCGATAGCGGACAATCCGGCATGTGACAGGGGCAGCATGCTACTGTAACCGGCCAGCGCCTGCATCAGCTCGACCATGACATCCTGGTTCGAAGGCTTCTGCATGACCCGCTCAACCGTGGCCAGGAATGCCTGCCCGGCGGGTCCCAGCAGCCGAAGGTATTGCCGCGCAAAGGGGTTGCCACTGTCCGCCAGGGCGGCAAGTTGAGGCTGCAGCCGTGCCCATTGCGCATGAGGCTGCGGCGGCTCCGGCAGGTCATCCGGGACGGCCTGCAGAAAACCGACGTGCAAGGCGTTCCGGTGCCGCCCCTTCTCCCACAACCGTTCCCGCTCGGCAGTGTTGATCAGTTCCCCCTGCAGCACCAGGCGGACGGAGCGGATCTGGTCGCGCGGTTCTTCCTCGAACGGCAGGAACTCGACCAGGAATTCCGCCAGCACGGGTCCCATATCGCCCTCGACCACGGCCGCCTGCTGCAGCATGCAGCGCGCGTTATCCGAAGTCTGTACCGCCCACCAGGCACGGCTGGCCAGCTCGTCGGTGATCCCCGTGGCATTGACCACGGCAACCACGGCCTCCGGCTCGCCCAGCAACAGCAGCGACTCGAGTATTCCGTCGCGCGCCTGCCCCATGCGGGTCCAGCGTTTCAGATAGACGGGGTAGCCGCCGGGCGAACCCAGCACATGACTGGACAGTGTTTCACGCACCCTGCGCAAATAGGATTCATCCCGGCAATTCGGTTGCAACTGAATGCTTGCCTCGCCCTTGTCCGACAGGGCATGCAGCGTCATGCGCGACTCATCGATGCGCACGGCCTTCAGGTTGCCGGCGAGCAGCACGTTGACCCGCAGGGCATCTTCAGGCGACAAATCCATGGCAACAGGTATCCTGGTACGCAGCCAGGCAGCCGTTTACATATCAAACCCGGCCAGGGCGTACAGCCGTTTGGCCTCGTCCGGATTCTTCTCGACACCGTTGCCATCCTCGTACATGCCCGCCAGTGTCGTCAGCGATCCGGCCAGCCCCTGGTCCGCGGCCTTGCGGAACCACTCCACCGCCTTTGCGCTGTTCTGCTCGACGCACTCGCCCTCGAGGTACATGAAGCCCAGCCCGTGCTGGGCAATGGCATAGCCCTGCTCTGCTGCTGCCAGCATCATCTTGTAGGCGCGCAGATCGTTACGCACGACGCCAAGACCGTTCTGGCACATGATGGCGACCCGATGCTGCGCATCGGCATCACCGGCATCCGCCAGCGGCGACAGCAACTGCATGGCCAGCGAAAAATTCTTGGCCTCGAAGGCCGCCACACCACTGGCGTAATCCTGATTGTTGATAACATCGTTTGACATGACAGACCTCGGGTTGGCGACAGGCAGGGCGCAATGCTAGCCATTCCTGTGCCGGTATCGAATACCTCTAAAGAGACAATCTCTCGGACTTTCATAAAGATAGGGCGACCTCACCGGTCATCATCACTCCCCCTATCGGGATATACGGGGCAATTTTGCCCTCCTGTATACTCCTGCGGCAAGTATTAACCCCAATTGAAACAATGAACTAGACGCCTGCAGGGCATTCTGACGCAGTCATGTCAGTCGCAATCACCGGTGACGTTGCCCGCATGCAGCTGGTCGTCACCGGCGGCAAGAACCCGGACGACGGCCTGCGCGTTGCGGGACCGGCCGGGACTGATGACCGCGTGATCCAGTCCTGCATACATTATTACCCTGTCAAACACCGAGCAATCACGAGGAAACAGCGATGAACCAGGAATACTACGAAGCGACCACCAAGATGGAAGAAATGGGCATCAATCCCGAATACATACAGGGCTGGCAGGGCGGCTACCTGCTGAACCCGGAGCGCGAAGAACAGCGGGTGACGGAAGCCTATACCGCCGGTTACGAGGACGGCAAGGCACACAACATGGACAACTTCTCCAACTGGAAGTCATAAGCGTCCACGGACAACGGAAAAAGGCGGGTTAATACCCGCCTTTTTTTTGCGACCTTCAAAAAGGCCCGGGCATCACGCGAACAGATCGCGCAGCGCCTTGTTCAGCGGTGGCAGTGTCTCCGGCACCTCGATATCGATCACCTGGTCTGTGATCCACTGATTGTCCTTCGCGCCCATCACGGCCCGGACCTTTTCACCAAAGTAGCGCTTGAAGGCGTAGCCGGGTTCGTTATCGAGCATGGTAAATTCCGCATAGTCCGCGGTACGCGCGTTCAGCAGATCGATCAGCGGCTGGCGGTATGTTCCCTTGCCCTGAATATCGGTGCGGTTCTCCTGCATTCGGTCGGCCAGGTGCAGCGCCAGGGACGTTATGAACGCCTGCCGCTCCTGCTGGTCGAGCTGTTCCGCCTTCAGGCGGTCGGCCAGATGAACCAGGAAGGCAAGAAACTCCGCCATGATGTCCAGCCGTTGTGCGTTGGTGTCGGTCTGGAATCCCTCGTTCTCCAGGTTGAGCACGCCCTGCTGAGCAATACGCCAGAAGATGAATGCGGCCGCACCGCCAATCTCGTGCAGGGAATGCTCCCTTTCCCTGTTCCATTTGCTCTTGACTCTCACTACCCGCTCCTGCAAACCATAGCATCAGTCCTGTTTATGGCGACTGATAATGGCACATGCTAGCATAGAATTGACCTGCAAATTCACGGGACAATCGTTGTGGAAGAAGGCACCCGCGCGACACAGGAACGGCTTGCGAAATACGACCCGGCGTTGCTGGCCGTGCTTGATGCGGTGCGGACCAATTGCCATATATCCGATGCGCGTCACGCAGCCGACTATACCCTGTGCGTGTACCTCATGAAGATGCGCGAGTATTTTCGCTGGGAACGGAACATCCCGTATGACACACCTCTGCCGCACAACGAACTGACACACTGGCTGACACAGCGCGAGGCGCACTGGGACAGTCTCGATGACCGGGCATTCGAAAACATTCCGGTCAACGACACGATAAAGGATCCGTTCGAGACAGCGGAGATCAACGCCGGCCTGACCGACATCGGGTACGTTTACAGCAGCGGTTACGGACGCAACATGAAACCGGTATTTTTCCTCGGCGAGCTGGAACGACACGAGCAGCAGGACGACTACACGCTGCTGGTATCAGGACGGGAGCTGGCACGCGACCTTGCGGCACCGCCCGCCATGAGCCGCGACCGGACGATCTACATCCGTCGCGAATCCCTGCGCCGCATGATCTGGGAAAAGGTCGAGGAATGGCGCTGGAACAGGCCGGACAACGCGATGAAAACGGTGCTCGGCTACTATGACTTCGGCAATGATGCCGAAGGCGCACTCGACGCCATGACTGACATGGCGCTGGAAGGCGTGATACTGCATGAAATCGGCGAGGTAATGGCCGGCGAGATCCTGGGACCGGCATGGCAGGAAATGCTGGTGTCGGTCGGACACAGCCGGGCAGAGATCATGGCACGCGCCGTGCGCGATCACCTGGCCGATGCCCTGTCCACCCTGCCGGGCCTGCTGGCAGATCCCGATCCGGCGGCCGTGCACTTCTACATGGCCACTATGCACAACCTGGGCAAGGAACTGTTTCCGGAACTGGTGTCCGCCTACGAAATCTGGTTTGCTACCGGTGACAGCGCGGAACTCCGGCTGGTCGCCGGGCGCGCACACCTGCACTGGGAGTCGCTGGCACGCGAAATACTGGAGATTTTCAGTACACAACAGGCTGCCTGGCAGCAGGCACTGGTCCGCGCCATCGAGAACCGCTCGCTGTAAAACGCAAAGGACACGCAACAAAGATGATCCGTATTGCCGACCGGCAGGCTCCACCGCTGCTGACAATTCATGAAGTCAAGCCGCATACGTTTATCTTCGAGCAACCGCGCGCCCTCGCCCTCGACATATGCAATGAAATGATTCGTCGTTTCGAGGCCCGCACGGATGAGCAGTACCCGGGGCGGATCGGTCAGACCGTTCAGGAGGACCAGGACGTCAAACGTTCGACCGATCTGGTGGTGAGCGGAAAACCGCACTGGAAAGACATCGACGGCGAACTGTTCCGCTCGCTCGGCCGCGCCATTCGCGAGTTTCGCGAAACCTACCCGTTTTTCAAGGGCCCTTTCAAGGACAGCGGCTATGCCATACAGCGCACCGACCCCGGCGAGTTCTATCACTGGCATATCGACGGTGGCAGCCACGAGTTCAGCCAGCGCCAGCTGGTTGCGGTCTGGTACCTGAACGATGTGCCCGGTCCGGGCGGCGAGACGGAATTTTCCAGCCAGCAGGTAAAGATAACGCCCGCGGCCGGCAAGCTGCTGCTGTTTCCTCCCTTCTGGACGCACGAGCACCGTGGCGTGACGCTGGAAGCGGGCGTCAAGTACATCGCGACCACCTGGGTAATATTCGCCTGACACCGCCGCACCTGCACATCATCGAACCGGTTACCGAAGCGGACTTGCGGCAATACTATGCACTGCGCTGGAAGATCCTGCGCGCCCCCTGGGGCCAGCCGCCCGGCAGCGAACGTGATCCGCAGGATGTCGACAGCATGCACCTGATGCTGGTTGATCCGCACCACGTGGCCGTGGGGGTCGGTCGCCTGCACTTCAATTCCATCCGCGAGGCGCAGATCCGTTACATGGCCATTGATGTCAGCGCACAGCGGCGCGGACTCGGCAGTCGCCTGCTGGATGCCCTGGAAGCGCGGGCACGCGAGCTGGGGGCCGCGCGCGTGGTTCTGGATGCACGGGAGTCCGCACTACGGTTTTACCATAAACATGGATACAGGGCCGTTGGGCCCGGGCATGTACTGTATAACAGCATTGCCCACGTGAAGATGAAAAAGGAAGTCTAGAACTTCCAATGGTCAGTCGAAATGGCCGGCCTCGCGTGCAAACTGCCGGAGGGCATCCATGTCCGGATAACTGTCGCCGAACTGTTCGCGATAAATCCGCCACTCGGCATACTCGGCCGCCTGTTCCGGGTTTGTCCCCTGGCAGCCCAGCACTGTCACAACGGCATCACCCACCTCACCGGCGACAAAACGGATACCTTCCTGCAGTGGCAGGCGGTCCCAGAAAGGCCGGAAATAGACCAGGCCTGCAGCTTGCCGGAGACACTCGACCATGACGTCCATTCGTCCGTCCGTGAAACGGATCAACAGGGGCGCCGTCATTGAAAAAAGCTCAGCCATGCACCACCGGCATGCCGGCTTAGCCGATAACCAGCTCGGTTTCCAGCATCTCGCCGTGGGTGTCGATGCGGATACCGGTCACACCGGGTACACGCGCGAGAATATAAGCGCACAACAGGACCATCAGCTGCTTGTTGTCATGATCCATTGCGGTCAGCATCTTGTCACCGACAATCTGGCAACGCTGTTCCTGGTCGGGCGAATCGACCCAGTCGCGGCTCATCTGCCAGCCCTTGTCCATATCCCTGTCGATCTTGCTGAAAAACTCCTCGCCTTCGGCCACAATGGCCTCCGGGACAGTGACGGGATAAACCTGGTCTTCAACGACAACATTCAAAATCATACTGCGGGCCTTGTGCGGGACAGGTTGAATAAAAATGCATTTTACTCCATATAATCACGCAAATGCAGGATACTGAATCATGCTGACACACATACAAGGCGTTCTGAATGCTCCACAGCTGGGAGCAGCCCGCAAGCTGCTGGATGCCGGCCGCTTTGCCGATGGCAGCGGATCGGCCGGCATGGCGGCAAAGCGCGTCAAGCATAACGAGGAACTGTCACTGGATGATGCCCGCCACGCCGAGCTCAACAACCTGGTCATGGGTTGCCTGGTCAAACACCCGGTGTATCGCAGCGCGGCCATGCCGCTGAAGGTTGCAACACCCTACTACGCACGCTATACGCAAGGCATGTCCTACGGCGAACACGTCGATGATCCGGTCATGGGAGAAGGGCAGCTGTACCGCTCTGATATATCGGTGACGATCTTCCTCAACGATCCTGCCGGCTACGATGGCGGCGAGCTGATTATCACTACCGCATTCGGCGACCAGTCGGTCAGGCTGCCGGCCGGCGATGCCGTGCTTTATCCTTCGTCCAGCGCGCACCGCGTCAGCGAGGTCACCCGCGGCGAGCGCCTGGTCGCAGTCAGCTGGATACAGAGCATGGTGCGCAATGCGGAACAACGCGCCCTGCTGCACGAACTCAACCAGGCACGCGAGGCGCTGTTACGCGAACAGCCGGACAGCGGCGCCACACGCCGCGTGAACCAGTCCTATATCAACCTGGTGCGGATGTGGTCGGAGGTTTGAAAATAATATTTCTCGCGCCAAGCCGCAAAGGCGCAAAGAAAACAGAAATAATAGCCACAGAGAACACAGAGAAAAATCATGTCATTCCCGCCCCCGCGGAGGCGGGGGCGGGAATGACGATAGTAGCTGAAGCCTTCAGCTAAGAATAACAATGAATAATCTTTGTGTTCTCTGTGGCTATTATTTTTTTCTTAGCGCCTTTGCGGCTTGGCGCGAAAATATTTTTTATGTGTCAACATCAGCCGGCCCGACATTAAACGCCACAGACAAGCGCATTTCGTTGCTTTGATTGGCCATCACCTCGTGCACTACATCAGGAGCAAACAGCACCAGCTTGCCTGCCTGCGGCCGGACGATCGTCCTGCCGTCCTCATCGTGCAAAACCAGGTCGCCGCAATTCCCGGGCGCACGGATGTAATACACCGCCGAGAGCAGCTCGTCGTTCTCGTCGTGGTGGTGCGGCGCGGTCTGGTGCCCTGCCTCCATGGCATTGAACCAGAACCCGACCTTCAGTGAATCCGGCTCGACACCCAGCAACTGTCCGGCCTGCTGCTTGACGAGATCCAGCAGCGCGGCAATCTCCGGGATGTCGGTCGCATCGATATAGGTATTCTCGAAACGGCCGCCAAAATGGTGCGACTGCCGCATCCGGTCTGTGCCGGCCAATGCGGTAAAACGGGCATACAGGCCGTCATTCAGCTGCTCCGGATTTTCCACTGTGATTTCCCGGTACCGCATGTGCTGGCTACCCGCCGACGCCCTTCAAATCAGTATTTTACCCACATTTCGACCTCCCCTGCCGGATGCCAGACCGTAATGCCGACAGACATCCCGGCCGGCTGCTCCCGGGTGAGACCGGTACGACCCGGCCTCTTCCGGTGGCGCTCACATTGCAATACAATCGCACACCGAAATATCTTTACTCGATTTGAATCAGGAGCATAGAAATGGCACTGGAAGTAAATGGCAAGAGCATCGAGCTTGACGGTAACGGTAATCTCACTGACCCGGGTGTCTGGGATGAAGATGTCGCCAAGGCACTGGCCGCCAAGGACAGCATTGAGCTGACCCAGGAACACTGGGACGTGATTAATTATCTTCGGTCCGAGTACATTGACAATAACGGCGAGCAGCCCATGGAACGGGCGATCAACAAGGGCATGTCCAAGATCTGGGGCAAAAAAGTCACCAGTAAAGATCTTTACGCACTGTTTCCACTTGCGCCCAGCAAGCAGGGCAACAAGATCGCAGGATTGCCGTACGTCGCACGCAAGGGCGGTTATTAAGAGACTGACTGCACAACAGTCTCAGTACCTTTTTCTGATTGTTCTTTTATTCCCTTTCCCTGACCCTCTCCCGAGGGAGAGGGAATAAAGAGGTTCTTTTTGCCCTCTCCGTAACTGCTCCAGCGATACTCTCGGCTCGGGCATCCTCGGCATGCTCTACTTCCAGCTTGGCTTGGCCAGCTTCTCGACAGGCTCCCGGCCTCACCTGCTCCTAGTAGTCGTGTGGCAAAAATATAGTTTTTTCTTTGCGCCTTGGCGGCTTTGCGCGAGATGTTTTTGTTTTAAATCCAGCATCAACACCAATAAAAAAGCCGCACCCTGACGGTATGCGGCTTTATTAAATGACTGCGGGAACCGGCTAGCGGTGCGAACCCTTCTCGGCATGCGCCATGTCGACCAGTTTATTGGCCAGATCCATGTATTCCTGACGGAAGCCCTTCAGCGGATGGCCGTCTTCGGCGGCAAAGTAGTCCTTCATCTCCACGCCGTTTTCCTGTTCATATTTGATAAACATCTTCTGCATTTCCATCAATTTCTTGATGATTTCCTGTTTTTCACCCATGACGCGGCCTCCGGAATAAAGACAAATCTTCAGTTAATTCATCAGTTAGGCGCAACTATAGCCACTCGCCGGTAAGGCGAACATATCCCATATGGGCAGTCAGTCTGATGCTGACGCTCGCGTCTTGCGCCGGCATGAAGGCAACGCCTGGCTGATGCCATGGCCCCTGCAGGGGTTCATCGGATAATGACAGACTGGCTGCATGATCTGCCGTCTGCACCCAAACAGGGCAATTACCCCGCCCGCGAAAACCGCAGGAGAATCGGGCTACTGGTCGTCGTTCTTGACCGGTTTGATGCCCTTGTGGGGCAGGAACAGCCCGCAACCGAAACTCCGCCCGGAGCCCAGGCCGACCTGCTGCAAACGCACCGACTGCTCCGGCTGCAGATCCGCCACCATCAGACTGCGGGTATGCACCGGTCCGTCCGGAAACTGCAGGGTATGGGTGATGCCGCCCAGCATCTTGCGGCACGGGATATCCAGTGCCTGCAGTTGCCCGGCGGCCTGCTCGAGAAATTCGTTTTCATCCAGGACCGCGTCGGTGATGACATAACGGGCAAACAGCGTCGACAGGCTGCTCAGCTTGAAGACGGTGGACTCGCCCACCTCGATCGCATGGCCGGCCACGTTCAGTGTCTTGCCGGTCAAGGCACGCGCATCGTCCAGGCGGTGGCTCGGCACGCGCAGGCGCATGCGACTGCGCCGTGACAGGTGCAGCAGTTCGGTGGACGGGTCTTCCGGCCGGTACCAGCCGTTACCGGAGGCAGCCCCGTGAATCAGGTGCACACCTGCATGCGCTTCCTCGGCGAGCCACGGCAACACCGACAACAGTTCGCTGGACAGAGGATGGGCATGATCGAGCGGCAGCATCGGACACCGGAACCTGAAGGCCAGATCGACCACTTCGTCCGGGACGATAAATTCAGGCTGCTGCGGCTTGTCTTCGTTCCAGTACATAATCGTGCGTAATCCCTCTAGCTGTTCTGCGCCGATGAAAACGCCGCTTCCAGCCGGTCTTCCCAGTCTTCCGGTGTATCGTTAAACGGCGGCCGGACATCCATGCGAAAAAACATTTCGCCGGCGCGTGCGCGCGCGCCCACCACCGCCTTCAGCTCCTCGAACGAATCGATGCCATGTTCCTGCAGGAGAACCTCGCTTAACCAGAGCATCACTGCAGTCCGCCTGTCACTGTTGTCATTTCCGTACCCTTCATCCGGTCGTGATAACGCGCCCGGTACAGCAGGCGCGACGTATCATCCGTATCCTCGAACGCTTCACGCCCGTGCAATACATTATTGCAGATAATGCCCTCACCGGCCTGCAGGCGGTAACGGAAAATCCAGGGCGATTCGCTGTCCAGCAGCTCGCGGACAAACCCCACGGCCAGCCGTAGATTCCGGTCGTCTTTCCAGGCGATACTGCGCGTGCGCGTCGTATATCTCATATGCAGGCTGCCGGTGTCGTTTTCAACCGAAAACACCGGTCCTGACTGGGCCGGCCGAATCTCCACACCGTCCTCGATATTGGCCGGGATGGTCATGGCGTCTTGCTGCATGAGGGCCGCCGCCCAGTCCGGGTTCTCGTCGCGCAGCAGGAGATAGACCATTTCCGGGTCCATCAGCAGGTTGCCGCCGCCACTGGCCGCCGGCCGCACACAGTGCATGACGATGCCGCGCACCTGCTCCTGCGGGCGATTGTAGTAACCGTCGGTATGCCAGTTGATGGCGTGGTCGGTATAGGGAATATAATGCGTCGCCGCACCGGCGGGCACGACACGCAGCGAGGTGATGCTGTCTTCATCCGCACGCAGGTTCATATCCAGCCGCTCCAGCCCGAAGCGGCGGCCCAGCGCCCGCACGGCATGCTTGTCGGCAGCCCGCGTCCCGGTGGTCCGGTAAATCGCCATGTTCGCCTTGCGGCAGCAGGCCAGGACCGCCGCCGCCTCATGCGCGTCGAGGTTGGCGGGATCGATCACCGGAACCACCAGCTGCGCCGCCCGTTGCGGGTAGTCCGCCAGCTTGTGTTCCCGCCAGTGCCGGTAATCGGGGCTGCGGGATGGATCGAAGGGATTGAATGGACGGCTCACGGTCGACCTGCGCTAACGGCAGGCCCTGCAGCCTGCCCGGTTTCCGGGTGCGTCATGGTACGCGCAGGAACCGGCTGAATACAGCAGACCCGCAGGAGAGCAACGGGGCCGCACATCGCTTGCTAATGAGTTGCATTCTCATTCAACTAACTGAAAATGCAGTAATCCAGCGCACGTGCTTTCTGCAAACAACAATTAAGTGCCCGTTAATATAAGAAAAAATTCTGCTCGTATTAATTTTTTCATGAAAGTTAACTAACTACTGGAATTTAAATAATAAATCTGCCAATACCTCTTTCGGGATAGAGGCCAATAACCACGGCACCCCAAAGGCAGGATATGTTCCCCTGACACGCGTCCCTAAAATGCGTCAGACCAGAGTTAGTACATTGATAGGCGTATATAACTCACTGATTTACTGGTTACGCGATCCAACCAGTCGGGTGACCTTACGCGAACAGAACAGACGTATTGGTGACAGCAAAAACAATCTCAGGAGATGACTGCCATGGCCAAGAACCACTACCCTACACCGATGCTGGACGATCTGGAACACGGCCCGTGGCCAAGTTTCATTTCCGGCATCAAGCGCCTGCGTGACGAGCATCCGGACGAGCGCATCAATAGTGTAACCAACGGCCTGCTGGGTCAACTGGAGCATTCCTACGAGACCCGCAAGGGCTACTGGAAAGGTGGTACCGTCAGTGTCTACGGCTATGGTGGCGGCATCATCCCGCGTTTCTCCGAAGTCGGTGACGCCTTCCCCGAGTCCCGGGAATTCCATACCCTGCGCGTGCAGCCGCCGGCCGGTAACTTCTATACCACCGACATGCTGCGTCAGCTGGGCGACAGCTGGGAAAAATGGGGTTCCGGCCTGGTGACCTTCCACGGTCAGACCGGCAACATCATGTTTATCGGTGCCACCACCGAAAACACCCAGCATTTCTTCGACGAGATCAACGAGTACGGCTGGGACCTCGGTGGCGCCGGACCCTGTGTGCGCACCGCCATGTCCTGCGTCGGCGGCGCCCGCTGTGAAATGTCCAACTGTCACGAGCACGGCATTCACCGCTGGATGGTAAACAACTTCACCGACGATGTGCACCGCCCGGCCCTGCCCTACAAGTTCAAGTTCAAGGTCTCCGGTTGCCCGAACGACTGCCAGAACGCCATCGAACGTGCCGACTTCGCCATCATCGGCACCTGGCGCGACGACATGAAGATCAACCAGGACGAGGTCAAGTACTACCTGGAAAAGAAAGGCCGCCAGTACCTGATGGACAACGTCATCAGCCGCTGCCCGACCCAGTGCATCAGCCTGAACGACGACGACACCATTACCGTCGACAACCACAACTGCGTACGCTGCATGCACTGCCTGAACGTCATGCCGCGCGCCCTGCACCCGGGTGATGACAAGGGCGTCACCATCCTGATCGGCGGCAAGCGCACGCTGAAGATCGGCGACCTGATGGGCACCGTTGTGGTTCCGTTCAAGAAGCTGGAAACCGAGGAAGACTACGAAAGCCTGCAGGAAATGGCCGAGGAGATCATTGACTTCTGGGCCGAGAACGGCCTGGAGCACGAGCGCTGCGGCGAGATGATTGAACGTATCGGCCTGGTCAACTTCCTTGAAGGTATCGACGTCGAGGTAGACCCGAACATGGTCGGCAGCCCGCGTCAGTGTTCCTACGTCCGCATGGATGGCTGGGACGAAGAGGCCGAGAAGTGGTTCGCCCGCAAGACAGAGGCCGCATCCGCTTAACACAGCTTTTCTTTACTCACGACGATCCCGGTGCCCTGCACCGGGATTTGTTAAAAACAGAAGAATTTTCAGGAGAGTCACATGGCAGAAGAAATGCGTTCGCCAATTGAATCAGGATGCCCTGACGCATTCCAGTACATGCATCCGGTGATGCGCAAGAACTACGGTCAGTGGGCCTACCACGAAGACCCGCAGCCAGGCGTTCTGCTGCATGTATCCAATAACGGCGACAAGATCTGGACCGTGCGTGCCGGTACCCAGCGCATCCTCGACCTGTTCACCCTGCGCAAGCTGTGCGATATCGGTGACAAGCATGGTGAGGGTTATATCCATTTCACCATCCGCAGCAACATCGAATACCAGGTCGCTGACGAGGCCAAGGTCGAGCCGCTCATCAAGGCACTGACCGATGAAGGCTTCGTGGTCGGCGGCACCCGCAACTCGGTGGCCATGCTGTCCCACACCCAGGGCTGGCTGCATTGCGACATACCGGGCACCGACGCCTCCGGCGTGGTGAAGTCCATGATGGACGAGCTGATCGATGAGTTCAAAGGCTGGAACATGCCCAACCGCGTGCACATGACAACCTCCTGCTGCCAGATCAACTGCGGCGGACAGGGCGACATTGCCATCAACGTACAGCACACCAAGCCGCCGAAGATCAACCATGACCTGGTATCGAACGTGTGCGAGCGCCCGTCGGTAGTTGCACGCTGCCCGGTCGCGGCCATTCGCCCGGCGCTGGTGAACGGCAAACCGTCTCTGGAAGTCGACGAAAAGAAATGCATCTGCTGCGGCGCGTGCTTCCCGCCCTGCCCGCCGATGCAGATCAACGACGCCGAGCATTCCAAGCTGGCCATCTGGGTCGGTGGCAACCATTCCAATGCCCGCGGCAAACCGACCTTCCAGAAGCTGGTTGCCTCCGGCATCCCGAACAACCCGCCGCGCTGGCCGGAAGCCACTGCCGTGGTCAAGAAGATCCTCAAGACCTACAAGGAAGACGCGAAGGACTGGGAGCGTATCAATGACTGGGTAGAGCGCATCGGCTGGCCGCGCTTCTTCGAAAAGACCGGACTGCCGTTCACCAAGTACCACATCGATAACTGGCGCGGCGCCCGTGCAAGCCTGAACGCTTCCACGCACATTCGTTTCTGAGGGACAGGCGATGAAGTTCACCATTCAGGTCAATGAAGGACCCTACCAGCACGAGGCGGCCGATACGGCCTATCACTTTGCCAGGGCGGCGCTCGATAAAGGTCACGAAATCTTTCGTATCTTTTTCTACCACGACGGCGTCAACAACGGCACCCGCCTGACGACGCCGCCGCAGGATGACCGCAATATCGTCGACCGCTGGAGCAAGCTCGGTCAGGAGCATGACATCGACATGGTCCTGTGCGTTGCAGCAGCCCAGCGGCGCGGCATCGTCGACGACGGCGAGGCCCAGCGCAACGGCAAAGACGCCACCAACATCGCACCCGGCTTCCGGATTTCCGGTCTCGGACAGCTGATCGAGGGTGGTATCGAAAGTGATCGCGTGATCGTGTTTGGCGACTGACCGGAGAGTACGGATGCCTGAAACAAAGAAACTGATGTATATAAACCGCAAGGCGCCCTACGGCACGATCTATGCCTGGGAGTCACTGGAAGTCGTGCTGATCGGCGCGGCATTCGAGCAGGATGTCAGCGTGGCATTCATGGACGACGGCGTGTACCAGCTTACCAAGGGCCAGGACACTACCGGCATCGGCATGAAGAATTTCTCGCCGACCTATTCGGCACTGGGTGACTACGAAGTCAACAAGATCTACGTCGACAAGGAGTCGCTTGAAGAACGCGGCCTGACGCTCGACGACCTGCAGCACCTGGTGTGGGAAGACGAGGACGAAGACTACGCGGAGAAAGATTCCATTCGCCTGGTCAGTCGCGCCGAGCTGTCCGAGGTCCTGGCTGACCAGGACGTACTGTTCAACTTTTAACACTGGAATAACGGATATATGTCAATGTTACATCTGGTAAACAAATCGCCCCATGACGGCTGCAATCTGGATACCGCAACCTCGATCATGAAGGACGGCGACTCGCTGCTGCTGATCGAGGACGGTGTCTACGGGGCCATCAAGGCCGGCAAGGCCGCGTCCCTGCTCGAGGGGCGCAGCGTATCGGTACTGGGTCCCGATCTGGCCGCCCGCGGCATTTCGGAAGACAAGCTGGTCGACGGTATCACGATCGTCGACTATGCCGGCTTCGTGGATATGGTTACAGCCAGCGACAATGTGCAGTCGTGGCTCTGACTTCTTTTATATTAACTGGCGTCGTCCAACAAGGAGACAATCATCATGAGTAGTATCGAGGCAAACGGAAAGACTTACGAAACCGACGAGGAAGGATACCTGGCCGACCTGAATACCTGGGACAAAGATGTCGCGGAAGTGATGGCCAAGATTGACGACTGCGACCTGACCGAGAACCACTGGGAAGTCATCAACTTCCTGCGTGAGTATTACGAGGAATACCAGATCGCTCCTGCAGTGCGCGTGCTTACCAAGGCCATCGGCAAGAAGCTCGGCAAGGACAAGGGCAACAGCAAGTACCTGTACGAACTGTTCCCGTACGGTCCGGCAAAACAGGCGTGCAAGTACGCCGGCCTGCCGAAGCCGACCGGCTGCGTCTGACGCACTTCCGGAGGCCTGCAGGTATGCGCCTGCAGGTATCCGGACCATTCCGTCACTAAAGGAGCCCGGAAAGCATGCCCTTCTGGACCATTGTTTATGCATTGCTGTTCTATACTGCCACGGCCCTGCTGGTGGGCGGTCTGGCGTACAAGATCCGGCAATATGCAAAGACACCGGCACCCCTGAAGATACCGACCACCCCGGCACCGGTAACCCGCCAGGGCGTCGTGCTGCGCATGTTCCGCGAAGTGGCGTTCTTCGAGAGCCTGTTCCGTTCCAACAAGTGGATCTGGGTGTTCGGTTACCTGTTTCACTTCGGCATGTTCCTGGTGCTGGCGCGTCACCTGCGATACTTCACCAACCCGGTGTGGACCTGGGTCGATCTGATCCAGCCGTTCGGACTGTATGCGGCATTCGCCATGGTCGCCGGACTGGCCGGGCTGTGGGCACGCCGCGTACTCGTTGACCGGGTGCGCTATATAT